>Ga0116227_10001389_pt1 | contig 53670 bp, 53 predicted proteins | sample S1TSphgellanicum_FD_89693 | JGI IMG/M metagenome (GOLD analysis project Ga0116227, IMG submission 89693) | Host-associated microbial communities from peat moss isolated from Minnesota, USA - S1T2_Fb - Sphagnum magellanicum MG | ecosystem: Host-associated > Plants > Peat moss > Unclassified... | reverse complement strand
GCCAATGCCGACATTGGCCAGACCCTTGCCCGCCGGGAAAATCCAGCCATAACCGGGCAGGGTGCTGCGACCGAAATGCAGGTGCCATGTGTCCTGCTGTTCAAGCCCTTCCAGATACTGGCGCGAAGCCACCATCATTTCCGGCTTGCGTGCGAGCAGGTGCATGCGTTGCGGCAGGGCCAGGTGCGCGCCGGTGGCGAGGATCGCGAGGCGTGCGCGCAGCGCCTGCGCGCCGCTTGATGACTTGACCCGCAAAGTGATGCCGCTGTCGTCGGCCTCCCAGTGCGTCACCTCCTGTGGCGTGCGCAACTCTGCACCCGCAGCCACCGCGCGTTCGACCAGCAGGGCATCGAGTTGCAGGCGTGGCAACACATAAGCGTAGTCCGGGAATCCGGGCGCGCCTTTCAGCCCTGCGACAACACGCCCCAGCGGCGCCGTCAGTTGAAACTGCTTGATGCGCGCGCCGCGCTTTTGCACCTCGTCTTCGAGGCCCAGCGCCTGCAACTCAACGACGGCACGCGCGGTCAGGCCATCGCCGCAGATCTTGTCGCGTGGAAATTCGGATTTATCGAGCAGGACTACACGCAGGCCTGCGCGGGCCGCGTGAAAGGCCGCAGCGGCGCCGGCAGGGCCGGCACCGATGACGGCGAGATCAAAGCTGGGTTCTGCTGGGCTCAAGCGCTTGCGGAAGTCACTGGGGCGGGTAGGCCCAGATTCTTCCACAAACGAAGCGTGGCTTCAGACTGATTCAAGGTATAGAAGTGGATGCCCGGGCAGCCGTTATCCAGCAGCGTACGGCTGAGGCGAGTCACCACATCCAGGCCAAAGTCCTGCAGCGACTGCTTGTCGTTCTGGTACTGCTCAAGGCGCAGGCGCACCCAGCGCGGGATCTCGGCGCCACAGGCGGCGGAGAAGCGCGTCAGCTGCGCGTAGTTGGTGATCGGCATGATGCCGGCCACAACGGGAATCTTGATGTTTGCTTTCTGGCAGCGCTCGACGAAATCGAAATAGCTGTCGGCGTTGTAGAAGTACTGCGTCACCGCAACGCTGGCGCCTGCATCCACCTTGCGGCGGAAGTTTTCGAAATCGGCTTCCGGGCTCGCAGCCTGCGGATGGGTTTCCGGATACGCCGCCACTTCCAGGTGGAAGTGATCGCCGTGCAGTTCACGGATGAAGCTGACGAGCTCGTTGGCATAGCGCAGTTCACCCGGTGCGCTGGTGTCCATCGCCGTCGCCGGCAAATCACCCCGCAGCGCGACGATGCGGCGAATGCCCGCGGTGCGATACTTGTCGAGCAGTGCCTTGATGTTCTCGCGGGTGGAGCCGACACAGGTCAGGTGCGGTGCGCCTTCGATGCCGGTCTGCTGGATCACGCGCATGACCGTTTCGTAGGTGCCGTCCTGCTCGGAGCCGCCGGCACCATAAGTGACGGAGAAATATTCGGGCTTCACCTCCGCCAGCTTCGAAATCACGGTAGGCAGCTTGGCAGCGCCTTCCGGGGTGCGGGGCGGAAACAGTTCAAATGAAAATTGGATGGTGCTCACGGGAGACGTCCGGCGGCCGCTACAGCCGCTTTTGGTAGAAGTAACGTGAATGGCCGTCGTGATAATTCTCGATCGTGCCAAAGCGCGTAAAGCCCAGGCGCTCGTAGAAGTCCGGCGCCTGGAAATCAAAGGTGTCGAGCCAGAGGCCGTGGCTGCCACGTTCGCGCGCGGCATCCTCGGCCTGTTGCATCAAAGCGCGACCCGCACCGCTGCCACGCAAGCCCGGCCGCACAACGAGGATATCGATGTGCAGCCAGTGTGTGCGGAACTGGCCGAGCAGGCCGCCGGCGACCTTGCCATCCACCATTACGGCGAGATGGAAGGCTTCCGGCGCCGGCCGGCCTACAAACGGCGCGTTGTGATCGCGCAGCAGGTCAATGATTGCTTCAGGCGTTGCCGTATCACTCGGCGGCAAACGTTGAATTGACCATGACATGCCTGGCGCTCGATCAATAGCGGTAGTGGTCAGGCTTGTAAGGGCCTTCAACCGGCACGCCGAGGTAAGCCGCCTGATCCGCCGTCAGCTTGGTCAGCTTCACGCCGATCTGCTCCAGGTGCAGCGCGGCGACTTCTTCGTCGAGCTTCTTGGGCAGGCGATACACGGTCTTCTCGTAGACGTCCTTGTTCTTCCAGAGGTCGATCTGCGCGAGCGTCTGGTTGGAGAAGGAGTTGCTCATCACGAAAGCCGGGTGGCCGTTGGCGCAACCCAGGTTCACCAGTCGGCCTTCGGCGAGGATGTAGATGCTCTTGCCGTTGCCAAAGGTGTAGTGGTCGACCTGCGGCTTGATGTTCATCTTGGTCACGCCGGCTTCGGCGTTGAGACGATCCATCTGGATTTCGTTGTCGAAGTGGCCGATGTTGCAGACCAGCGCGTTGTGCTTCATCGCCTTCATGTGCTCGAGGGTGATGATGTCCTTGTTGCCGGTGGTGGTGACGTAGATGTCGCCGAGGCCCAGCGTGTCTTCAACGGTGGTGACCTGGAAACCTTCCATCGCCGCCTGCAGGGCGTTGATGGGATCGATTTCGGTGACGATCACGCGAGCGCCGAGGCCGCGCAGCGAGTGCGCCGAACCCTTGCCGACGTCGCCGTAACCGCATACCACGGCAACCTTGCCGGCGATCATGAGATCGGTGGCGCGCTTGATGCCGTCAGCCAGCGATTCGCGGCAGCCGTAGAGGTTGTCGAACTTGCTCTTGGTGACCGAGTCGTTGACGTTGATGGCAGGCACCAGCAGCTTGCCGGCTTCCTTCATCTGGTACAGGCGGTGCACGCCGGTGGTGGTTTCTTCCGAAACACCGCGCCAGTCTTTAACCACGCGCGTCCAGAAGCCCGGACGTTCCTTGGCGACTTTCTTCAGCAGGTCCTTGATGACCTTCACTTCGTGGTTGTCGCTCGGCGTATCAACCCACTTGTCGCCGTGCTCGAGCTCGTAGCCCTTGTGGATCAGCAGCGTGACGTCGCCGCCGTCGTCGACAACCATTTCGGGGCCGGTCAGCGTGCCGTCAGGCAGGGTGAAGGTGATCGCGTCGAGCGCGAGGTCCCAATACTCTTCCAGCGTTTCGCCCTTCCAGGCAAACACCGGCGTGCCGGCGGCGGCGACTGCGGCAGCAGCGTCGTCAGAGGTCGAGAAGATGTTGCAGGAAGCCCAGCGCACGGATGCACCGAGATGGCCGAGCGTTTCCAGCAGCACGGCGGTTTCCTTGGTCATGTGCAGCGAGCCGGTCAGGCGCACGCCCTTGAGCGGCTTGAGTGGTGCGTACTTGGCGCGGATCGACATCAGGCCGGGCATTTCTTCTTCGGCCATGCGGATGCGCTTGCGGCCGAGTTCGGCCTGGGAGATGTCCTTCACCTTGAAGTCGGTGAAATTGTTTTTGAGAACTGCGTTCATGCGATCGCTCCAGAAATTCGGAAGCGGGCGCCGTTACCACGGATTGGGAAAACCCCGTCGAGCCTGGCCCACCTTGCGTGGGTCGCAGCGCCCCTCGACGGGGTCACTTCATTTCTTACTTGAGTTTCTTGCCTTCAGCGGCGAGGACGTCGGCCTTGTCCGTCTTCTCCCACGAGAATGCGGTGTAGGTCTTGCCATCAGCGCCCTTGATCTCGAACGGCTTGCGGCCGAAGTGACCATAGGAAGCCGTCATCTGGTACATCGGGTGGATCAGGTCGAGCATCTTGATGATGCCGCCCGGACGCAGGTCGAAGTTGCGACGAACCAGCTTTTCAATCGAAGCGTCGCTGATCTTGCCGGTGCCGAAGGTGGTGACCATGATCGAGGTCGGTTCTGCAACGCCGATGGCGTAGCTGATCTGAACTTCGCAACGATCGGCCAGGCCGGAAGCCACGATGTTCTTCGCAACGTAGCGCGCAGCGTATGCAGCCGAGCGGTCAACCTTGGAAGGATCCTTGCCCGAGAATGCGCCGCCGCCGTGACGTGCCCAACCGCCGTAGGAGTCAACGATGATCTTGCGGCCGGTGAGGCCGCAATCGCCGACGGGGCCGCCGATGACGAAGTTGCCGGTCGGGTTGATGTGGAACTTGGTCGCCTTGGTCAGCCACTTTGCCGGGAGCACAGGCTTGATGATTTCTTCGAGGACGGCTTCGCGCAGGTCTTTCAGCTTGATGTCTGCATCGTGCTGGGTCGACAACACGACGGCGTCGATGCCGGCAACCTGGTCATCTACGTAACGCAGCGTGATCTGGCTCTTGGCGTCCGGACGCAGCCAGGCGAGGCCGCCCTTCTTGGCCTTGCGGATCTTGGCCTGCTGCTCAACGAGGCGGTGCGCATAGAAAATTGGCGCAGGCATCAGCGTGGCGGTTTCGTTGCAGGCGTAGCCGAACATCAGGCCCTGGTCGCCAGCGCCAATGTCTTCAGCTGCTTTTGCTTTCTTCGAGGTGCCGTCAACGCCCATGGCGATGTCAGGCGACTGCTTGCCGATGATGTTGATCACGCCGCAGGTGTGGCCGTCGAAGCCGACTTCGGTGTTGCTATAGCCGATGCCATTGATCACGCCGCGAGCAATCGCGTCGACGTCGATGTTGGCAGTGGTGGTGACTTCGCCAGCGAGCACGGCGACGCCGGTCTTCACCAGCGTTTCGCAGGCCACGCGAGCGCGCGGATCCTGCGCAAGGATCGCGTCAAGAATCGCGTCAGAAATCTGATCCGCCATTTTGTCCGGGTGACCTTCGGAAACGGACTCGGAGGTAAAGAGATATTCGCTCACGGCATGAACCTCGAAAAAATATGGATTGATGAAAGCGCGCAGGCTTGGGACCTTTGCACTGATGATCTGTCTATACGGATAGACGGATATTCTAAAGTAAACCCCTGACTGGGGCCAGAGCTTTTATCGGGAATTAACCTAGCTCAACGCCGGCGCTTAAGCTGTCAGACCAAAGCTATCTGGACCCGCCCATGCCAACGCCGTCCGCCATGCTGCCCCTAGGCACGCTGGCCCCTGATTTCATTCTCCCCGACACCGTCTCCGGCCGCAGCCTGAGCCTCGCGCAAATCCGCGGGACGCAGGCCACACTCCTTATGTTCACCTGCAATCATTGCCCTTATGTGAAGCATGTGCAGGGTGAATTGCTGCGCCTTGCCTGCGACTACCAGCCTCGCGGCGTTGGCCTGGCCGCGATCAGCAGCAATGACGTGCTGCGCTATCCCGAGGATGGCCCAGTGGAAATGGCCCGGCTTGCGCGCGAACTCGGCTATCCCTTCCCCTACCTCTACGACGAGACGCAGGACGTTGCCCGGGCCTACAGAGCCGCCTGCACTCCGGATTTCTATGTTTTCGATGCGCAGTTGCGCTGCGTTTACCGCGGGCGGCTTGATGACTCGACGCCGGGTAACGGAAAAGCGGTGACAGGCGCAGATTTGCGTGCGGCGCTGGAAGCAGTGCTGTCCAATCAACCAGTTAGCGGCGAACAGCTTCCGAGTTATGGCTGCAGCATCAAGTTCAGGCAGGACTGATGTCCAAATGCGGTTTTTGTGGCTTCACCCTAGGAAGGGTTGTGCAAATAAATCGTACAAAATTTATTAAATAAAATATAAAAGAAATAGTCCGTACAGAGTAAAAAAAACGGCGATCCAACATATTTTGTGGGGTTTCTTGCTCCCGGGCGCGTTAAAAAGGAAAATACGCGCCCATTTTGCTGCCTCAGCACCGAGCCAGAGCCCGATGCCTACCCGTAACGACCTCGCAAACGCGATCCGCGCCCTCTCAATGGATGCGGTTCAAAAGGCCAATTCCGGCCACCCTGGCATGCCGATGGGCATGGCCGATATCGCGGAGGTCCTGTGGAACGACTTCCTCTCGCACAATCCGACCGACCCGAGCTGGGCCAACCGTGATCGCTTCGTGGTCAGCAATGGTCACGGTTCGATGCTGCTCTACTCGCTGCTGCATCTGGCCGGTTACGACCTGCCGATCGAAGAGCTGAAGAACTTCCGCCAGCTGCACAGCAAGACTGCCGGCCATCCGGAATACGGCATCACGCCGGGCGTTGAAACCACCACCGGCCCGCTGGGCCAGGGCATTGCCAACGCTGTCGGCATGGCGATCGCCGAGAAGGTCCTCGCGCAGAAATTCAATCGCGATGGTTTGAACATCGTCGACCATTACACCTACGCCTTCACCGGCGACGGTTGCTTGATGGAAGGCATCAGCCACGAAGCCTGCTCGCTCGCCGGCACGCTGGGCCTCAACAAGCTGGTCGTGCTGTATGACGACAACAATATCTCGATCGACGGCGAAGTCCACGGCTGGTTCCGTGACGACACGCCGAAGCGTTTTGAGTCTTACGGCTGGCAGGTGATCCGCAATGTCGATGGCCACAAGGCCAAGGACATCAAGGCCGCCATCGAAACCGCACGCGCCTCCAAGGACAAGCCGACGCTGATCTGCTGCAAGACCATCATCGGTTTCGGTTCGCCCAACAAGCAGGGCAAGGAAAGCTCGCACGGCGCCGCGCTGGGCGATGCAGAAATCGCACTGACGCGCACACAGCTCAACTGGCCGCACGCGCCGTTCGAAATTCCGGCCGACATCCGCGCCGGCTGGGACGCACGCGAGAAGGGCAAGGCGGCACAGCAGGCCTGGAACAATGTGTTCAAGTCCTACGCCGCCAAGTTCCCGGCGGAAGCCGCAGAGTTTACGCGCCGCATGAAGGGCGAACTACCGGCGGATTGGGCTGACACCGCCAAGGCGATGATCGCCGACGCTGCTGCCGCTGATAAGCCGGTCGCAACCCGCAAGTCATCCAAGTTCGCACTCGACGCGATTGCCGCGAAGCTGCCGGAACTGTTCGGCGGCTCGGCTGACCTCACCGAATCCAACTGCACCGACTTCAAGGGTTACAAGGTCATCAAGCCGGGCAACTTCGACGGCAACTACATCAGCTACGGTGTGCGCGAGTTCGGCATGTCGGCTGCGATCAACGGCATCGTGCTGCATGGCGGCCTGCTGCCGTTCGGCGGCACCTTCCTGACCTTCTCCGACTACGCCCGCAACGCCATCCGCATGGCTGCGCTGATGAAGATCGGCAGCATCTTCGTCTACACGCACGATTCGATCGGCCTTGGCGAAGACGGTCCGACCCACCAGTCGGTCGAGCACGTCTCCAGCCTGCGCCTGATCCCGAACCTGCAGACCTGGCGTCCGGCTGACCAGTTCGAGTCCGCCATTGCATGGGCTTGCGCGATCGAACGTCGCAACGGTCCGACCGCGTTCGCACTGTCGCGCCAGAACCTCAACCCGCAGCCACACCCGCAGGCGCATTTCGAAAATGCACGCCGCGGCGGTTACGTGTTGCTGGAGCCAGCCACCGCACCGAAGGCCATCATCATCGCCACCGGCTCGGAAGTTCAGCTCGTCGTTGATGCCGCCAAGAAACTGATTGAAGCCGGCACCGCCGTTCGCGTGGTGTCGATGCCTTGCGCTGAATTGTTCCTGCAGCAGGACGCTGCGTATCGAGATTCCGTCCTGCCCAAGGGCAGCAAGCGCCTCGCCGTTGAAGCGGGCGTGAGCATCTACTGGCGCGGCATTGTTGGCGACAACGGCGACGTTCTCGGCGTAGACAGCTACGGTGAGTCGGCTCCGGCCAGCGCCGTGTTCAAGCATTTCGGTTTCACCGTCGACAACGTGGTGGCGAAAGTCACCAAGCTGATCGTCTAATTCGATTTATCACACCCAGGCATCCAGCTCTTTAGAGGAAACGACAATGGCAGTGAAAGTAGGTATCAACGGCTTCGGCCGCATCGGTCGCAACGTGTTGCGCGCAGCGGTTCAGAACTTCGCTAACGACATCGAAATCGTCGCGATCAACGACCTGCTCGACCCGGACTACCTCGCTTACATGCTGCAGTACGATTCCGTGCACGGCCGCTTCAAGGGCGACATCGCTGTGAAAGACGGCGCGCTGTTCATCAACGGCAAGAAGATCCGCCTGACCCAGGAACGCGATCCTGCGAACCTGAAGTGGAACGAAGTCGGCGCCGATATCGTCATCGAATCGACCGGCCTGTTCCTCGACAAGCCGACCGCGCAGAAGCATCTCGATGCCGGCGCGAAGAAGGTCATCCTGTCGGCTCCTTCGAAGGACGACACCCCGATGTTCGTCTACGGCGTCAACGACAAGACCTACAACGGCGAAGCGATCATCTCCAACGCTTCCTGCACCACCAACTGCCTGGCTCCTCTTGCCAAGGTTCTGCACGACAAGTGGGGCATCAAGCGTGGCCTGATGACCACCGTGCACGCCACCACCGCGACGCAGAAGACCGTTGACGGTCCTTCGGCCAAGGACTGGCGCGGCGGCCGCGGCATCCTGGAAAACATCATTCCTTCCAGCACTGGCGCTGCCAAGGCCGTGGGCGTGGTGATTCCTTCGCTCAACAAGAAGCTCACCGGCATGTCGTTCCGCGTTCCGACGTCCGACGTCTCGGTGGTTGACCTCACCGCTGAACTCGAAAAGCCGGCCACGTACGAAGAGATCAAGGCCGAAATGAAGGCGCAGTCGGAAGGCGCGCTGAAGGGCATCCTCGGCTACACCGAAGACAAGGTTGTCGCCACCGATTTCCGCGGCGACGCACGCACCTCGATCTTCGATGCTGACGCCGGCATCGCGCTCGACGGCACCTTCGTCAAGCTCGTGAGCTGGTACGACAACGAGTGGGGCTACTCCAACAAGTGCCTCGAAATGGTCCGCGTGGTTGCCAAGAAGTAATCGCAGCAAAAACTGGAAAGCCCCGTTCGCGGGGCTTTTCGTTTCTAGAAGCCCCAAAAATTTTCGTAACGGAATTACGCAATGACAGTTCTTCGCATGACCGACCTGGATCTCGCTGGCAAACGCCTGCTGATCCGCCAGGACCTCAACGTGCCGATTCACAACGGCAAGATCACTTCCGATGCGCGCCTGCGCGCCTCGCTGCCGACGATCAAGCTCGCGATCGAGAAGGGCGCATCAGTGCTGCTGACCTCGCACCTCGGCCGCCCCAAGGCTGGCCAGTTCGACGTCGAGCATTCGCTGACGCTGGTCGCTGCCTGGTTCTCCGAGAACCTCGGCCGCTCGGTTCCCATCGTCACCAACTGGATCGACGGCGGACTCAATCTGCAGCCGGGCCAGGTTGTGCTCGGTGAGAACACCCGCTTCCTCAAGGGCGAGAAGGACGACAACGAAGAGCTGGCCAAGAAGATGGCGGCGCTCTGCGATATCTACGTGATGGATGCCTTCGGCACCGCGCACCGCGCTGAAGCCAGCACCCACGGCGTCGCCAAGTTCGCCAAGGTCGCTTGCGCCGGTCCGCTGCTTGCGGCGGAACTGGAAGCGCTCGGCAAGGCACTCGCCACGCCGAAGCGTCCGCTGGCCGTGATCGTCGGTGGCAGCAAGGTGTCGACCAAGCTCGACCTGCTGAAGAGCCTTGCGGACAAGGCTGACCAGCTGATCATCGGCGGCGGCATCGCCAACACCTTCCTCGCTGCCGTTGGTCACAACGTCGGCCGCTCGCTGTACGAGCGCGATATGCTCGACACCGCCAAAGAAATCCTCGCCAAGATCCGCGCGCGCGGTGGCGATATTCCTCTTCCGGAAGACGTGGTCGTCGCTTCGGAGTTCTCGGCCGAAGCACACGCCGAAGTACGTCCGGTCAACGAAGTGGAAGACGACGAGATGATTCTCGACATCGGCCCCAAGACCCGTGCCAAGCTCGCTGGCCTGCTGAAGAACTGCGGCACCATCGTCTGGAATGGCCCGGTTGGCGTGTTTGAGTACGACAGTTTCGCGGGCGGCACCAAGGCACTGGCACAGGCGATTGCCGAGAGCAACGCGTTCTCGCTGGCTGGCGGCGGCGACACCCTGGCTGCAGTCGATAAGTTTGGAGTGGCGGACAAGATTTCCTACATTTCGACCGGCGGCGGTGCGTTCCTTGAGTTCCTGGAAGGAAAGACCTTGCCTGCGGTTGAAGTGCTGGAGCAGCGCGCAAAGGGCTAATTAAAGCCTTTGGGGCCATTGAAAAGACTGAGGCCGTGCATACATAGTGTGCACGGCCTCATCTATTTGCAGACCGACATTAATTGCGCACGGAGCTTGTATGAAACGTTTACTGACCCTTTTGGTGATGTCCAGCGTTCTTTTCCTCAGCGGTTGCGGCTACAACAGCCTGCAACAGCAAGACGAAGGCATTAAGGCTTCGTGGTCCGAAGTGCTGAACCAGTACCAGCGCCGCGCCGATCTGGTGCCCAATCTGGTCAACACCGTGAAGGGCTACGCGCAGCAGGAAAAAGACGTGCTGCTCGGCGTCACTGAAGCGCGTGCCAAGGTTGGCAGCATCAACGTCACGCCCGACATGGTGAATGATGAAACCAAGCTCAAGCAGTTCAGCCAGGCGCAGGGCGAACTGGGAAGCGCGCTGTCGCGCTTGATGGTCGTCACTGAAAATTACCCGCAGCTGAAGTCCGACACGCTATTCCGTGATCTGCAGGCGCAGCTGGAAGGCACGGAAAACCGCATCACCGTTGCGCGTAACCGCTACATCGCCGCGGTGCAGGAATACAACACCAATGTGCGCTCGTTCCCGACCAACCTGACCGCCAAGATGTTTGGCATGACGGTGAAGCCGAACTTTACGGTTGAAAACGAGAAGGCCATCGCCACTCCGCCGAAAGTCGATTTCGGCGCTGCGCCCGCCAAGTAAGACACAAGGATGCTCCGTCGCCTGCTGGCGCTTGTGCTGCTGCCCCTGTGCGTCAACGCATGGGGTGCGGACAGCGGCCTGGTTGCCGTACCTGCATTGAAGGCTCGCGTGACCGACCTGACGCAGACGCTGACCGATGGGCAGCGTTCTGCGCTGGAACAAAAACTCTCCGCGTTTGAAACGCAGAAGGGCAGCCAGATTGCCGTGCTGATCGTACCGACGACGCAGCCGGAAGAAATCGAGCAGTACAGCATTCGCGTGGTTGATGCCTGGAAGCTGGGTCGCGCAAAAGTCGATGACGGCGCGCTGCTGATCGTTGCCAAGAATGATCGCCGCATGCGGATTGAAGTCGGCCGCGGACTGGAAGGTGCCATGCCGGACGCGATTGCCAAGCGCATCATCGCGGAGACCATCACGCCCTATTTCCGCCAAGGCGATTTCGCGGGTGGCATTGATGCAGGCGTTGACCAGATGATTTCCGTGGTGAATGGTGAGGCATTGCCGCCACCGCCGAGTCGTGAACAGCATCGCGCTGGTGAGGGAGATTCCCGTCTCGGCGCCTTGCTGGTGCCCTTTTTCATCCTCTGGGGCCTGGGCCATATTCTCAAGCGCGCCTTTGGTGCATTCCCCGCATCCGGTCTGGTTGGCGTTGGCACGGGCGTCGTCGCCCTGCTGATCCTGGGTTCGCTCGGTCTCGCGGCGTTCGTCGGTATCGTCGCGATGTTCATGTCGCTGGTGATGTACAGCGGCGCGGTGGGCGGCTTGCCGATGGGCTATGGCGGCGGTGGTAGCGGCTACGGCGGTGGTGGCGGTGGCTTCGATGGTTTCAGCGGTGGCGGTGGCAGTTTTGGCGGCGGCGGTTCGTCGGGGAGTTGGTGATGAACATCATGCGATTCTTCAAGCATGCCTGCACCGGGCATTGGTTGGTCCGTCGTTATTTCTCGGCTACCGCGCTGGAGAACATCGGGCGCGCGGTCAAGGATTGCGAGCAGCACCATGCCGGCGAAATCCGTTTTGTCATTGAAGCATCGCTGCATAGCGGCGCCGTGATCGCGGGCATTACCGCGCGCCAGCGCGCGGTTGAGGTTTTCGCGCAGCAACGCGTGTGGGATACCGAACACAACAACGGCGTGCTGATCTACCTGCTGCTGGCGGATCGTGCGGTGGAAATCGTTGCCGATCGTTACGTTGCACGCGGTCGCGTGCCGCAGGCCGAGTGGGATGCGGCCTGTCACGCGCTGCAAAAACATTTCCGTCTCGGTAATTTCGAAGCGGGCGCTGTAGCGGGTGTCCAGGCCGTTGCGGCCATCCTGGCGAGGTATCCGCCGGGACCTCGCGACATCGGCAATGAGCTGCCGGACGCGCCACTGCTGCTGTAATCGCGCTTACGCGTCGCACTGACGCGTAGAAACCGTTAAATTGCGACTCCCGCCGTTGTTTTGAAAAGGCACGGGTTGTTTTTAAATATTTATTAAAAATATTTAAAACGATATTTAAAAACAAGATCGAATGCGCGAACCTGGCGTCTCGATCATCTCATTCTGGATTGATATAGAGGACTGCACCGTGCGTTTTACTGGCACCGAAGATTACGTCGCAACCGATGATTTAACGATGGCGGTGAATGCCGCAGTGACCTTGCAGCGTCCGCTGCTGGTCAAGGGCGAGCCGGGTACCGGCAAGACGCGTCTTGCGCAGGAAGTCGCCAGTGCGCTCGACATGCCGTATTTCGAATGGCACGTGAAATCGACCACCAAGGCGCAGCAGGGTCTCTACGAATATGACGCGGTCTCGCGCTTGCGCGACTCGCAGTTGGGTGAGAGCAAGGTCAAGGACATCAGCAACTACATCGTCAAGGGCAAGCTGTGGGAAGCCTTTGAAGCTGGCAAGCGCCCGCTGTTGTTGATCGACGAAATCGACAAGGCCGACATCGAGTTCCCCAATGACCTGCTGCGCGAACTCGACCAGATGGAGTTCTACGTCTACGAGACGCGCCAGAACATCAAGGCACTGCATCGTCCGGTGATCATCATCACCTCGAACAATGAAAAGGAATTGCCGGACGCGTTCCTGCGCCGCTGCTTCTTCCACTACATCCGCTTCCCGGATGCAGTGACGATGCAGAAGATCGTCGACGTGCATTTCCCCAAGATCAAGCAGAACCTGCTGAAGGAAGCGATGGAAGTGTTCTTTGGCCTGCGCGAGCTGCCGGGCCTGAAGAAGAAGCCCTCAACGTCCGAGCTGCTCGACTGGCTCAAGCTGTTGCTGGCTGAAGACATCGACCCGGCTGTCCTGCGCGAGGCCAGCACCAAGAAGAGCCTGCCGCCGCTCTACGGCGCGCTGCTCAAGAACGAACAGGATGTGCATCTGTTTGAGCGCATCGCGTTCATGGCGCGTCGCAACTAGCTCGAATATGATGGGTCAACGCGAATTTGATCATCCAGAATCAAATCGCAGGGGTAACAAAATCGAATCGCCATGAGTACTGCAAAAGATCCATTTGAAGCCTTGCTGGAGCGTCAGCTCCAGGGCATTCGTTCGACCCGTGAAGAGCTGGCAAAAGAGGCTGGCCATCGTTCGGTCTACCTCGACGCAGAGTGGCGCAAGGTGGTCGATTCCGTGCGCAACCTGCAGAATCGATTGCAGCGTCATCCGAAGGTGCAGCACTTTGTCATCAGCAAGGATGACACCGAGATTTCGATCAAGATCATGGATGCGAGCGCGCGCCGCAATTACAGCTTTTTCATTTTGAGCCGCAACCATCCCGAAAAGAAATACGCGGGGCTGGACGTGGTCTGGCTCAGCGAGTTTGGTGCGGATGATCGCAACTTCAAGGAGCCTTCCGAGGCGCTGGCGGAACTGGTGCGCGCGATTGCGCCGAAGCTGGCTTGATCTGGGTTACGGTTGCTGGACCGCAGTAATAAAAAAACGGGCCGAGGCCCGTTTTTTTATGTTCGGCAAAAAATTACGACTCGCGCTGAACGGCGCGATAGCCGATATCGCTGCGATGCTGCTCGCCCTGCCAGTGGATCGCGCCGAGTGCGTTGTAGGCCGTGGTCTGCGCATCGCGCACGGTGTCGCCGCTGGCGACAACGCAAAGCACGCGTCCACCGCTGGTGACGACCTGGCCATCCTGGTCTGCGGTGCCTGCATGAAAAACCTTGGCCTTGCCAAAGTCGGCGTCGAGTCCGCTGATCACATCGCCTTTGCGCACGGTGCCGGGATAGCCTTCGGCGGCCATCACCACGCCGAGGGCAGGCTGTGGATTCCAGCGCGGTGCGTTCTCCGGCAGGGTGCCATCGAGCGCGGCTTCCAGAAGATCGAGCAGATCTGAATCCAGGCGGAACATGATCGGCTGGGTTTCAGGATCGCCCATGCGCGCGTTGAACTCGATGACGAACGGCGCGCCGTCCTTGCGAATCATCAGGCCGGCGTAGAGGAATCCGGTGAACGGCACGCCTTCGGCGGCCATGCCGGCGAGGGTTGGTTCGATCACTTCGCGACAGGCACGTGCGTGCACTTCTGGCGTCACGACAGGCGCAGGTGAATACGCGCCCATGCCGCCGGTGTTGGGACCCTGGTCGGCATCGAAGATGCGCTTGTGGTCCTGTGCGCTGGCCAGCGGCTGATACTGCGGCGCGCGACCGGCCTTGCTGCCGGCGACGACGATGAAGCTGGCTTCTTCGCCATCCAGGAAATCTTCGATGACGACGCGTGCGCCGGCCTTGCCGAGCATCTCGCCAGAGAGCATGTCGCGGATCGCGTTTTCCGCTTCATCCAGCGTCATGGCAACGACGACGCCCTTGCCTGCCGCGAGGCCATCGGCCTTGACGACGATCGGGGCGCCACGCTCACGCACGTAGGCGAGGGCGGGGTCAATGTCGGTAAAGACGCGGAACTGCGCCGTAGGAATATTGTGACGCGCGAGGAAATCCTTGGTGAAAGCCTTGCTGGCTTCCAGCTGCGCGGCGGCGCGGGTGGGGCCAAACACGCGCAGGCCGGTCGCGGTGAAAGCATCCACCAGACCTGCAGCCAACGGACCTTCAGGGCCGACCACGGTGAAGCCGACCTGCTCGTTCTGCACCAGCGCAATCAGGCCCGGAATGTTTTCAGCGGCAACATTGACGTTGCGAATGCCTTTTTCACGGGCGGTGCCCGCATTGCCCGGCGCCACCAGAACCTCGGAAACGCGCGGCGACTGCGCAAGTTTCCAGGCCAGCGCGTGTTCGCGCCCACCGCTGCCGACCACCAAGACTTTGATTTTTTTAGCCATCACACCAGCGCCGCTGATTTTGGGGGCGCTAGCGTAGCGGAAAATGTGTGGTGTTAGTTGCCGGTATCGCCGCACAAACACCTCCGCTCCTGCGCATTCGGCAACTGCTCCTGCGTTGCTCTACTTCGGGTATCCATACCCTGCTGCCGCTCATGCACTCCATGTGCTTACGGCATTCGGGCATCCATGCCCTCACCATGCGCCCGCGGAGGTACCGTACATTCTGTGCATAAACACAAAGGCCCCGCAGTCTCAGACTGCGGGGCCTTTGGTACTGCTTCAGCCGGGCTGATTAACCGCGCGGCGTGATGTTGTCGCCGTTAACGCGAACCTTGCTGCCCACGCCCAGGCCACCTGCGTCCTTGACGGTGATGCTGCGGCTGCCACCGACGTCCATCTGGATATCGACGGTGTAGACGGTTTCGGCGCGGACGGCTTTTTCAGCCTGGTTGCCAGCGTAGGCACCAGCCAGCGCGCCGAGCACGGTGGCGACGTCCTTACCGCGGCCGCCACCCACCTGGTGACCGGCAACGCCACCCGCGGCAGCGCCGAGCACGGCGCCCGCGCCGCTGCCATCAGGCTTGACCTTGGAAGCAGTGATCGCCGTCACCGTGCCGCAATCGCCGCAAACCGGAGCAGGGGCTGGTGCTGCGGCGACAGCCGCAACAGCGGTCCTCTTCTCGGCGCGACGGGCGCGGGTTTCAGCGGCAGCGGCATCCTTGCGCGCAGCATCGGCAGCCTTCTGTGCATCTTCGGCAGCCTTCTGGGCGTCTGCCAGCTTCTGCTGGGCGTCAGCAGCCTGCTGGGCAGCAGCGGCCTGTTGCGCGGCTGCATCGGCAGCAGCGGTGTCCTGGCCCTTCTGGCAAGCGCTGAGAGCGGCGCCGAGCATCAAAGCCAATGCAAGGTTGCGAATCTTCATGTCAAAACTCCTTATAGATCTTGGAAACTGTTTGTGCCGGGATTCCCTGCTTCCCGGCTGCCATTGTTACAGCAGTGTGCGGGTAAGCAAAAGACCGATGAATAAGGCCCCGGTGTAGAGCAAGTTAACAGCAAATGCGCTGAACACCTGCTGAATAATGCCGCTGCCGCGCGTGTCGCGATAGGCCTTCAAGGTCATCAGGCCGAGAATCACTTCTGGAATCAGTACATAGACCGCAATGCCAGCCATGGTGCGGACGTTCTGCGGCTGCCAAAGTTGCAAGGGCTGCGCAGCCCACTCCCAAAATCCGAACAGCAGCAGCGATAAAACGGCCGCCGTCAGATAGCGCGAGCGGGTGCTTTCGCTGATCAGGGTGATGGGGAACAGCAGCATGATCCAGAGGCCCATGAAATAGACGGGCACAACGCCGCCGATACGCCACGCGCCGTGATCCGGAAAGGACAACACGCCTGCAATCTGCACCAGCGCCCAGTCAGGCAGGACCTGACCGCAAGACAGCGGCAGCAAAAACAGCCAGAGCTTGAGCCAATCGGTATGACCACGCGCCAGGGCGTAAAGCGGCAGCACGACGTTGTAGCCGATGGTGAGCGCGAGCAAGCCCTGGCCCAGCATCGGGCCATGCGCGAACAGCAGCACCGGCACCGATGCCGCGAAGAACAGCAGATGAAACCACAGCGCTTCGCGGATCGATAGTTTCACCCGTTCAGCCTCGGATCAGCGTGCCGATGCCTGCATCCGTGAACAGTTCCAGCAACACGGAATGATCCACACGGCCATCAATGATGTGCGCAGATTTCACCCCGCTGTTGACGGCGTCCAGCGCGTAACGGACCTTGGGCACCATGCCGCCATGGATGGTGCCGTCGCTGATCAGGTCTTCGACCTGTGGCACGGTCAGACCGGTGAGGATCTTGTTGTCCTTGTCGAGCACGCCCGGTGCGTTGGTGAGGAAAATCACTTTCTCGGCCTGTAGCACCGCCGCGACCTTGCCCGCCGCGACGTCGGCATTGATGTTGAAGGCCTCGCCATGGTCGCCAACGCCTACGGGCGCGATGACCGGAATGAAGCCGCCTGCTTCCAAGTGTGTGATCACGCGCGGATCTATCTTTTCGATCTCGCCGACCTGGCCGATGTCCTGGCCCTTGATCAGCATTTTGCGGGCGCGAATCATGCCGCCGTCCTTGCCGGTGAGCCCCACCGCGCGGCCGCCGGCCTGGTTCAGCGCGGCGACGACCGCCTTGTTGACGAGGCCGCCGAGCATCATCTCGACGACATCCATGGTCTCTTCATCGGTCACGCGCATGCCTTCGATGAACTCGCTCTTCTTGCCGAGTTTCTCCAAGTGCGCGCCGATCTGCGGGCCGCCGCCGTGAACGACGACGGGATTCATGCCGACCAGTTTCATCAGGGCGATGTCACGCGCGAACGACGCGATCATGGTGTCGTCCTTCATCGCGTTGCCGCCGTACTTCACCACGATGGTCTTGCCGGCGAAGCGACGGATATACGGCAACGCCTCGGTGAGAACGTGGGCGATGTTCTGTGCGTTGGAAAGATCAATGGGCATGTTGATGACTCAGTGTTTGCCGGTGCTGCCAAAGCCGCCGGTGCCGCGGGCGGTGGCGTGAAATTCGGTCACGGTTTCAAAATCGGCGCGAATCACCGGCACGAATACCAGCTGCGCAATGCGCTCGCCGGGATTGATGGTGAACGCCGCCTGGCCGCGGTTCCAGCAACTCACCATCAGCTCGCCCTGATAATCGGCGTCGATCAGGCCGACCAGATTGCCCAGCACGATGCCGTTCTTGTGGCCCAGGCCCGAGCGCGGCAGGATCACCGCCGCGATATGCGGATTGCCGATATAGATCGACAAACCAGTCTTGAGCAGCGTGGTCTGGCCCGGTTCCAGTAGCTGTGGCGCGTCGGCAATCACGCGCAGATCGAGGCCTGCGGCGCCGTCGGTGGCGTAGGCGGGCGCTTGTGCGCGTGGATCGAGAATCTTGAGTTGGATTTTGTTCATTCTGTACGCCCGTGCTGCGAGCGTCCCCGGCGTATTTGTTATAAAAAATAAACTAATAAAAAATTATCAAATAATAATTAACATCTGGGATCGCCCGCGAGGAGAATCAGGCCCCGACTTTGCTGCGATAGCGCGAGGCAATCACCTGTACCAGTTCGCGTGCGAGCGCCGTCTTGCTGGCGGGCGCGAGTTCCTGATCGCCGCCCGGCCAGAATAGATGCAGCGCATTGTCTTCGCGATCAAACGCACGGCCACCGCCGACCAGATTGGCGGCAATCAGATCCAGTTTCTTGTTCTGTAGCTTGCCTTGCGCATGCTCGGCCAGCTTTTCGGTCTCGGCCGCAAAGCCGACCATGAACAGCGCAGGAAATTTTTCGCGCACGGCCTTGAGCACATCGGTGGTGCGCTCCAGCGGCAGCGACATCTCGGCGTCTTTCTTCTTGATTTTCTGCGCCTCGGCCTGCGCCGGGCGATAGTCCGCCACGGCCGCGGTGCCGACGAAGATGTCGGCCTGCGCTGCGGCGCTGAGTGAAGCCTGCAGCATGTCCTCGGCGGTTTCGATATCGACGCGCTGAACGCCCGGTGGCACCGCGAGCGCGGTGGGGCCGGAGACCAGTGTCACGCTCGCGCCCAACGCGCTCAGCGCCTGCGCCACGGCGTAGCCCTGCTTGCCGGAAGAACGGTTGGTGATGACGCGCACCGGGTCAATCGGCTCGCGCGTGGGGCCTGCGGTCACAACGGCGCGCACGCCTGCGAGCGGGCCCTGCTCGAACATGTGCGCCACGGCGGCGCGAATCTCGGTCGGCTCCAGCATGCGGCCATCGCCGACTTCGCCGCAGGCTTGTGAGCCGGCACCGGGGCCAAAGATATGCACGCCGCGCTGACGCAGGGTGGCGATATTGGCCTGTGTGGCCGGGTTGCCCCACATCAGGCGATTCATCGCCGGCGCAATCGCCAGCGGGCGATCCGTGGCAAGACACAGCGTGGTCAGTAAATCGCCGGCGGCACCTTGCGCGACCTGCGCAATGAAGTTGGCGCTGGCAGGGGCTATGACGATGACGTCGGCCCAGCGCGCGAGCTCGATGTGACCCATGGCGGCTTCGTGCGCGGCGTCGAACAGCGCGCTGCGGACTTCACGGCCGGACAGCGCCTGGAAAGTGAGTGGCGCGATGAATTCCGTTGCGCCCGCCGTCATGACCACCTGCACGTCGGCGCCGACTTCCTTGAAGCGGCGCGTGAGGTCGGCAGCTTTATAGGCCGCGATGCCACCGGTTACACCGAGCAAAACGCGGCGTCCGGCCAGAGTTGTGAGCGAAGTCTGCATTTGGGCATTTTAGCCTGATTAATATCCGCCCAGACGCAAAGTGCGGGAACACAAAGATGCCGATCACGGACTGGCCTGAAGACGAGCGTCCACGCGAGAAATTGCTGGCGCGTGGCGCAGCCGCTGTGTCCGATGCGGAGTTGCTGGCGATCTTTCTGCGCACCGGCTTGCCCGGCAAGAGCGCAGTGGATATGGCGCGGGATCTGCTGGGTCATTTTGGCGGCCTGCGCGCGCTGCTCAAGGCATCGCAATCCGACTTCTGCGCGGAGAAAGGTCTGGGCCAGGCCAAATACGCGCAGTTGCAGGCCGTGCTGGAAATGGCACGCCGCCATCTGGCAGAAGAACTGCCCGAGCGCGATGTGCTCAACGATCCGCGGGCCGCCCGCGATTACCTCAGGTCACGCCTGCGCGATTTGCCGCACGAAGTCTTCGCGATCCTGTTCCTGGACACGCGTCATCGCGTGATTGCCTTTGAGGAGTTGGCGCGCGGCAGCCTGGACGGTGCCGCGGTTTATCCGCGCGAGGTGCTGAAGGCGGTGCTCAAGCACAACGCCGCGGCGGTGATCCTCGCGCATAACCATCCTTCGGGGATTTCAGAGCCCAGCGCGGCCGATCGGGCGCTGACGGCGCAGCTCAAGGCGGCTTTGGCTGCCGTCGATGTGCGTGTGCTGGATCATCTGGTCATTGGCGAAGGCGCGCCCGCTTCATTTGCCGAGCGCGGCTGGTTGTAGCCTTACCTGGCAACGCCCGCTTGCACCTGGCCTGTGTAGAAGCGCGCAATGTCCCAGATCGCTTCCCTGACGAACGCCAGCGGCATGCCTTTGATCTGCTCCAGTCGCGCGGCTTCCTGGATGGCGGCCAGATAGAGCCGCGCGGCGGCCAGCGGGTGTGGCCAGCCGAGGGCATGAAACTCGGTGGAGATCACCAGCGCGAAGGAATGGTTCTGTCGACGCAGGCCTTCTGCCAATTGCGGCTCTTCGCGGCGTGCCTGCAGCAGCCAGGTCCGCAACCCGCGATGCTGGAGCGAGTGGTCCAGGTAAACCTTGGTTGCACTGCGAACGCGGCCCAGTCCCGGCGGGAGGTGTGCCGTCGCTTCAATGACGTGATCACGCAGCTCATCAAGGATGTATTGCTGTACGGCAATCAGCAGGTGGGTGAAGTCAATGAACTGGGCCTGCAGGCGCGCCACCGGCACCTTCGCAACTTTGGCGATGCGGGTCAGGGTGGCATCGCAGTACGGCACCGCGTCAGCGGTTTGAATGACGACCCTGAAGATTTTCGATCTATCCAGCACGGGCGTTTTTTTCGTGGCCATTAGTGTTTTCTCGGGCTCACGAAATAGGCATCGAGGGTCAGGCGGTACTCCGGCAGAGCGCGGCGTGCTTCGAATTCGGCGTTGGCAATTTCGAACAGCATCGCCATGCCGAGACGGGCCAGGCCTTCGTAATTGGGGATCTCGGCCATTTTCAATTGCAGCGTGGCCAGCATCACCATGCTGTTGACGCGCTCACGAGTGACTTCCTGGCAGGCGGGGTTGGCGCGTGTGGCCAAGGTGATTTCCGGCAGGGCCGGGCGGGCCAGGACGGCGTTCAGATAGGCCGTAATCGCTTTGCGGATCAGATCCCTGCTGGGTGGCTTGCGGCCGATGGCATGCAGGGTTTCGGCGCGCACCTGTTCGCTGAGCCTGCGCAGAATGCCGGCCAGATAAAGCGAAAAGTCCGGGAAATTCCGGCTGAACTGCGCGGGCTTGAGACCAGCCTCCGTCGCAATGCCGCGAGGGTTCAGCTGGGCTGCGGGCAAGCCGGCCGCCAGCAGGCGCAATCCGGCGGCGAGCAGGGATTCGCGTGGGTCCAGGGCAACAGCCTTGGGGGGCAACTTGGGCGAGGCGGGCTTTTTTGCGGGCATTCTTCCTTGAACGACGCGTATAATTTTGGGCCTTGGACGGCATTCTGCACCGGATTTGATCGTCCGCCCAGTTGAGCCGGCGCTTGCTTCGCCCCCTCCAAAACTGGTATAAAGCGCGCCCTTAAGCGCCAGCCATCGGGCTGGTTTGCCTGTTTTTGAGGTTTCAATCATGTCTAAAGTCTGTCAGGTCACCGGCAAACGCCCAACCACCGGTAACACGGTTTCGCACGCGAACAATCGCCGCCGTCGCCGTTTTGAACCGAATCTGCATAAGCACCGCTTCTGGCTGGAGCCGGAAAAGCGCTTTGTATCCCTGCGCGTTTCCGCTAACGGCATGCGCATCATCGACAAGAAGGGCGTCGAGGCCGTAGTGGCCGAAATCCGCGCCCGCGGCGAGAAGGTGTAAGCCATGGCATCGAAGAAGAAAGACCGCGAGAAGATCAAGCTGGTGTCGACTGCAGGCACGGGCTACTTTTACACCACGACCAAGAATCGTAAGAACACCCCGGACAAATTCGAATTCAACAAATTCGATCCGGTTGTACGCAAGCATGTTGCGTTCAAGGAAGCCAAGATCAAGTAAGGCTTTGGCGCGAGCCAACTCAATGCTATGACGAACCCGCCGCTCGCCGCGGCGGTTTTGTTTTGAGAGGGAAGGTCCACGAGACTTTCACTAGAAGCCCGCTCGATGCGGGCTTTTTTATGTACAGGATGTACGGTATGCAGGCGGCGGCATAGATGTTGTGGAGCCTGCAGATGTACAGGGTGTACGGAATGTCACATCGGCGGCCTAATATGGCCTTCATCTCAGGATATTGACGATGTCGGAAACCAGCGCCAATCACGTCAGCGAAGGCCGGCCGCATCACCGGCATCTTGAGCAGTCGCGCGAGCAGATCATCGAGCTGCTGTCGCGGCAGGCGCTTGAGCGCGAGCTGGTTTCGCGCACCGATATCCAGAATCAGGACGTTGCCTCGCAGCTGCTGGATCGCCAGCACCACGCGCAGCTGGCGCAACGCCTCGCCAGCTTCCATCCTGCGGATATTGCCTTTGTTCTGGAAAGCCTCGCGCCCGAAGCGCGCGAGATGGCTTGGCATTTGGTGGCGGCAGAGCAGCGCGGTGCTGTGCTGCTGGAGATTTCCGACGCGGTGCTGCCAACACTAGTTGGCGACATGAGCCCGAACGAGATCGTCGCCGCTGTGCGCGATCTCGGCCCTGATGAAATCGCTGACCTGGTTGCCGAACTGCCGGAAGATGTGGCGCCGACGGTGCTCGCAGGCCTGGATCGCGCCGAGCAGTTTGAAGTGCGATCCGCGCTGTCATTCCCCGAAGGCAGCGTCGGCGCGATGATGGACCTGCACTATGTCAGCGTGCGCGAAGACGCGACGCTGGAAGCGGTGCAGCGACTGTTGCGGCGACTGAAAAACGATCTGCCGGAAGAAAACACCGATATCTTCGTGGTGGATCGCAGCAATGAATTGCGTGGCAAGCTCTCGCTCGAGCAGTTGGTACTCAACGAGCCGGAGCAAACCGTTGATGAAGTGATGTCGCGCGAGCCGACATTCTTCTTCACCGATGATCCGATCAAGGACGCTGTTGCGGCCTTCGAAAAATATGATCTGTTGTCGGCCCCGGTAGTGAACCTGCACCGGCAGGTGGTGGGGCGCATCACGGTTGATTCGGTGCTTGACGAAATCAATGCGCGTGCCGAGACCGAAAGCCTGCGTCAGGCCGGTTTGACCAAGCATGAAGATCTTTATGGCCCGGTGCTGCAATCGGGCCGCAACCGTTGGCCCTGGCTGGGGCTCAACCTGCTGACGTCATTTGGCTCATCACGCGTGATTGGCGTGTTCGACGACGTCATCGTGCAATTCACTGCCTTGGCAACATTGATCCCGATCATCGCTTCGCTGGGTGGCAACACCGGTACGCAGACGATGGAGCTGGTGATTCGCGCCATGGCGCTGGACCAGCTCGGCTCCGCGCAGCTGCGCCGCACCTTCATCAAGGAATTCCTGGTGGCGCTGCTCAATGGCAGCATGTGGGGCGCCGCGCTCGGTTTGATGACCTACATGATGTACGGTCGTTGGGAACTGTCGCTGGTGATTTACGGTGCCATGATTCTCGAGCTGATTGTTGCAGCGCTCGCAGGTGTGGCGATCCCGGTCATGCTGCGGCGCATCGGGCGTGATCCGATCATGGGCTCCAGCGTGTTGCTGACGGCGACGACAGACACCATGGGGTTCTTTATTTTCCTCGGTCTGGCGGCCATCTTCCTGATGTAAGTTGATGCGTTGCCCGCCGGTAGGTCTTACCGTAGATTGCTGACTGAAATGAAAGAAAGCGCGACACAGATTGCTGAGTACACGCAGGCCATGATTGAAGCCGGCCGCCTGTTCCATGGCCATGGCTGGGTTCCGGCCACCGGCGGAAACTTTTCTGCGCGGCTGTCGCCAGATCGTGTACTGATTACCGCATCGGGTTGGCATAAGGGCGAACTGAGCCCCGAAGGTTTCCTGATTGCGGATCTGGACGGCAAGCCCCTGGACAGCACGCGCAAGGCGTCCTACGAAACCTTGCTGCACATGCAGATTTATCGCCACGATTCGAGTGCCGGTGGCGTGCTGCACACGCATTCCATCGCCAATACGGTGCTCTCGCGTCGCCTGCCCGAGATTCGTTTGGCCGGTTACGAACTGCTCAAGCTGCTGCCGGGCATCAACACGCATGATGCGGAAGTGACCGTGCCGGTCTTCGCCAATGACCAGGACATTGCGCGCCTTGCTGCGCAGGTGGATGCGCATATGAAACGCCATCCGGAAACGCCCGCCTATCTCATCGCCGGACACGGCCTTTACGCCTGGGGCGTCAACGTCGCGCAGGCACGACATCGCGTTGAAGCGCTCGAATTCATGTTCGAGTGCGAGTTATGGAGCCAGAAGCAATGACAACACTCACGATTTACGCCGACAGCAACGGCAAGCAGGCCCTCAAGACCCTCACGGCATTTGAAGAAATCCGTGATGCCCTGGCGGGTATCGGCGTTGAGTTCGAACGTTGGGAGGCGAGCCAGCCCTTGAGTGAAAAGGCGGAGCAGGATGAAGTGATCGCCGCCTATCGCGAACCGATTGATCGCCTCAACAAGAAGTACGGTTTCCAGTCCATCGACGTCGTCAGCATGTATCCGGATCATCCGCAGCGCGAGGTGGCGCGCGGAAAGTTCCTCGCCGAGCATACGCACGCGGATTTCGAGATCCGCTTCTTCGTGGATGGCGCCGGCATGTTCTACATCCACAGTGGCGGCAAGGTTTATGCGACGCTGTGCACCAAGGGCGATCTGATCAACCTGCCTGCCAACCTGACGCATTGGTTCGACATGGGGCCACAGCCCAACTTCAAGGCGATTCGTTTATTCACGACGCCGGATGGCTGGGTCGGAAATTTTACGGGCAGTGATATCGCTGACCAGTTCCCGCGCTTTGAGAAAGCCGCGTGATCAAGGCCATCCTGACAGATATCGAAGGAACAACGTCGTCAATCGACTTTGTGCACCAGACGCTTTTTCCCTACGCCAAATCACACATCCGCAGCTTTCTGCGCGATCACGCCGATAGCGAGGACGTGCAGCAGCAGCTGTTTGAAGTGGAACGCATTGAGCAGAATGCGCTGTCCCTGGATGCCGCCGCGGATGTGCTCGAGCGCTGGATCGCTGAAGATCGCAAGGTCACGCCCTTGAAGGCGCTGCAGGGCATGATCTGGCGCCAGGGTTATGAGGCCGGCGAGCTCAAGGGGCATGTCTATGCAGACACGCCGACGTTCCTGCGCCAGTGGCATGCGCAAGGGCTCAAGCTCTATGTGTATTCCTCGGGCTCGGTCGAGGCGCAACAGCTGATTTTTGGCTACACCGCCTATGGCGACCTCAAGCCGCTGTTCTCCGGTTATTTCGATACGCGCGTCGGTGGCAAGCGTGAAGTCGCTTCGTATCAGGCGATTGCGCAGCAAATTGGAATTCCTGCATCGCAGATCCTGTTCCTGTCGGATGTGGGTGAAGAACTGGATGCCGCGCGCGCCGCGGGCTTGTCGACGGTGCAGTTGATCCGCGACAGCAAGGCTGTGCCGTTTCCTGCGCACGCGCAGGCAGACGACTTCTCGAAGATTTCCCTGCCGGCATAAATGCGCTGCGGACGACGATGATCAACCTCAAGTGGTTCCAGTTTCTCAAGGTCAAGGTGCCCACGCGCCTGGGCGCGGTCACGGATGTTGATGAGGCCGGTGAGAAGCCTGCCGCGGATGGCGATCTCTCGCAAAAGGATGTCAGCGAAATCTGGAAAGCCGTTGAAGAGCTTTACCGCAGCGGCGCGTATCCCGGCGTGAGCTTCTGCCTGCGCCGCCGTGGCCAGATACTGCTGAATCGCTCGCTCGGTCACGCGCGCGGCAATGGTCCGCTGGAGTCGGTGCGCGCTGACAAGGAACTGCTGAAAACGGAGACGCCGATCTGTCTGTTCTCGGCGTCCAAGGCGGTCACAGCCATCCTCACGCACATGCTGGCCGAGGACGGCGCGATTGATCTCGACATGCCCGTCGCGCGCTACCTGCCGGAATTTGGCGCGGCCGGAAAATCGGAGACAACGATTGCGCAGGTGCTGTCGCATCGCGGCGGGTTCCCCACGCTGGATCTGCCGGTAGGGGATCTGGATCCGGCACTGCTGCTGGATTGGGATCGCATGATCAAGATGATTTGCGATGCGCCACCAACGCCAGGGCGCGCCAACAAGATGTCTTATCACGCGATCACCGGCGGATTCATTCTTGCCGAAATCATTCAGCGTGTGACCGGCAAGTCGATCAAGACCTTCATGGATGAGCGTTTGCGCAAGCCGCTGGGCATGAAGTATTTCCAGTACGGTCTGGAGCCGCAGTATCGCGATCAGGTGGCCTTGAATTACGCGGCGGGAACGCCGGTGCGTTATCCGATCTCGAAAATTCTCGAGCGTGCGCTGATGGCACCGATGGACAAGGTGGTGGAGGTTTCCAACTCCGATGTGTTCATGGACGCCGTGATTCCGGCCGGCAATATCTACTCGACAGCCGAAGAGCTTTCGCGCTTCTACCAGATGCTGCTGGATGGTGGCGTGTGGAAAGGGCAGCAGGTGATGAAGCCTGAAACGGTTGAGCGTGCGATACGCCCGGCCAGCGGCGTTTCGTTTGACCACACCCTCAATATCCCGATGCTCTACAGCGAGGGCCTGATGCTGGGCGCAACGCCAGTGGGCATTTATGGCCCGATGACGGCAGGCGCCTATGGCCATCTGGGCTTCATGAATATTCTTGCGTGGGCTGATCCTGCTCGCGATGTTTCCGTCAGCCTGCTGGTTACCGGCAAGGCCGTGCTGGGCTCACACCTGATCGCCTTGATCAAGCTGATGACCACCATCAGTTCACGCTGCCGCTGACGCGACGAGCGCGGCATCGCGGGTTTCGTGTTGTTTTTTATTGTTTATTTATTTTAAAAACAGCAGATATTTAATAACATTGTCCCCAGGAAAAGATGCATCAGAATGGATGTGTCTTTATCGCTGCGTGCAGACTTCATGCGCTGCGGTGTTCAAGGAGTAGGAAACATGGAAGACGGATTTCACGTGCACGGTGCGAATGAACATGAGCTGGAGCACAAGGCACATGCTGGCGAATCGCTGTCGCAACGCATCGCCATCATGACGGCGATTCTTTCGACGCTGGGTGCCGTGTTCGCCTATGAGGGCGCCGCCACGCAGAACGAAGCGATGCTGCTGAAGAACGAAGCGCTGCTGAAGAAGACCACCGCTTCGGACGAGTGGGCGCAGTATCAGTCCAAGAGCCAGAAGCAGGCGATGGCAGAACTGGGGGCTTTGGTGGTGCCTGCGTCGGAGGTTGAAGCGTTCAAGGCCAAGGCTGCGCGCTATGAAAGCGAGAAAGCCGAGATCTCGAAGACGGCGAAAGCGCTGGATGAGGAGTCGGCAAGGCTCAACGAGGAAAGCGCCAAGATCATGCAGCCGCATCACCACATGGCGATGGCGATGACCCTGCTGCAGATTGGTATTGCGCTCGCCTCGATTGCCGCGCTGACGCGTCGCCGCTGGCTGGTGTGGTGCTCGGGTTCCGCGGCGCTGGTCGGCGTTGTGCTGGGCGTGGTGGGCTGGTTGGCTTAACCCGCGAGCGCGGCGCGCGCCTCCAGGTGGGGAGTCTCGTGCCAGCTGGCGGCGTGTTGCGAGTAAAAGTGAATTTCACGCGTTACCGTATCCAGCATCTCCTGCTCTGACAGTTCCGGCTTGATCAGGCGGATGCCGCGAATGGCGCGGAAGATGAATTCCGAGCGCCAGTGCGCGGTCGGCAGGCGTGTGCTGATGGGGGCCACGATGGCGTGATGTCCTGCGCGCACGGCCAGAGCGACGATGCCCGCGCGCAAGACGCTTGAGCGCATTTCGCTGAACTGCAGGTCATCCAGCTGATAGACGCAGCGCAGGGTGCGTGGTGGCCCGCTGAGCAGAAACTGCAGCACATTGCTGGCATGTTTGACCGAGTCGATATGCGGGATATCCATCGCCGGCGCTAGCGCCGACAGGTCGGTTTGCTCAATGACTCCGGGATAGAGATAGCTGTCGTGGGCGATGAGGAAAGCCCCATCGTCATGGGGATGCGTGTCGGCTGTCCTTGCGTTTGGCATACAAGCTCCTGACATTGCACTTGCATCTATGAGGCACTCCATCCCGTTTTTAATTCCCCATGGGATGGGTGACTGACCGATGTTGTAGCATTTATCCTACAAACTATCAGTATATGCCTACTTTTGGAACTACCCGAAAAGCCGGTCTTTGAATAATGGCGCGCATGGCAAAACGCCCCTGGGGAGCTGGGGAGCTTCTCAGGGGCGTTTCTGTTTGCGGCGGGTTGCCGCCAGTGAGGGCTCAGCCGGCTTTGGCGGCCTTGTTGGCTTCGTGCTTGCGCTTGCCGGGCAGGATGCCCATCAGTTTGGAGATGATGCCGAGCATGATTTCGTCGGCGCCGCCGCCGATCGAGATCAGGCGCGTGTCGCGGTAAGCGCGGGAGATGTTGGTGTCCCACATGAAACCCTGGCCGCCCCAGAACTGCAGCAGTGAATCGGTGACTTCGCGCCCAACACGACCGGCCTTGAGCTTGCACATCGATGCCAGCATGCTGGCATCACGGCCTGCGACATATTCTTCGGTGGTCTGGTAGACCAGTGCCTTCAGTGCTTCCACTTCGGTCTTGAGTTCAGCGAGGCGGAAGTGCACGTACTGGTTGTCGAGCAGTGATTGGCCAAAGGCCTGGCGCTGGCGCGTGTAGTCGATCGTCTCGTTGATCAGGTTGGTCAGGCCATCGATGCCGCTGGCGGCGCCGAACAGGCGCTCTTCCTGAAACTGCATCATCTGGTACATGAAGCCCATGCCTTCGGTGCCGATCAGGTTGCGCTGCGGCACGCGGACTTCGTCAAGGAAGATCATCGCCGTATCCGAGCCGCGCATGCCGAGCTTGTCGAGCTTGGTCTTGCGATCAATGCCCTTGGCGTCCATCGGCACCACGATCAGTGACTTGTTTGCGTGGACCTTTCCTTCACTGGTGTTGACCAGCATGCAGGCCCAGTCGGATTGCGTGCCGTTAGTGATCCACATCTTCGAGCCGTTGATGACGTAGTCGCCGCCTTCCTTGCGTGCGCTGGTCTTCAGGCTGGCGACGTCGGAACCGGCGCCGGCTTCGGAGACGGCAATCGATGCCACCATGTCGCCGGCAATCGCAGGCGCCAGGTATTCCTTCTTCAATTCATCCGAGCCAAAGCGCGCGAGCGCTGGCGTGGCCATGTCGGTCTGCACGCCAATGCCCATCGGGATGCCACCGCAGGTGCAGTTGCCGAGTGCCTGCGCAAACACCACTTCATAGGAGTAGTCGAGACCCATGCCGCCATAGGCTTCAGGCTTGCTGATGCCGAGCAGGCCGAGGTTGCCCATTTTCTTGAGGATTTCATGCGCGGGCCAGATGCCGGCTTTTTCCCACTCGGCGACGTGTGGGTTGAGTTCTTCCTCCACGAACTTCTTGGCCGTGCGGTACAGCTCCTTGTGCTCATGGGTAAGAATCATTACTAAACTCCGGGAAATAAAATGCTTGGCGCATTTATACGGGGCGCAATGACCTAGGTCAAATTAGGGAATGGCCTCGATATGTTCAAAGGTAATGACTGTTACTTTAAGGGCAAATATCGCCATGAATTTTGTGCCTTAGTGCGCGCGCGCAGGCTTGTCGATCTTGATTTCGAAAAGCGCGGGCCAGCATTTGCCGGTGACATAGAAATGTCCGTTGACCGGGTTGTAGGCAATGCCATTGAGCACATGGTCCACTTCATTCCATAGCTTGGGTTTCTTGAACAGGCTTTTCAGCGGGGACAGATCCAGCCAGTTCACGACGCGGCCATCCTTGGGATCAATCACCGCGATCATGTCGGTCAACCAGACGTTGGCATAGATCAGGCCATTCGCAGCTTCCAGTTCATTGAGGCGCATGATTTCCCTGTCGCCATCGTGCACCGTGATCTTGCGAAGGAAATGATAGTCCCCGGCGTCGAGGAACTTCAGGATCGGAGTGCCATCGCTCATCACCAGTTCCTTGTCGCCATCCAGGCTCGCCAGGCCCCAGCCTTCGCCGCTATAGCTCAGCGTGTTGAGCGGATTGAAGGCGAGGTCATAGACGAACGCTGTTTGCTCGCGCCAGGTCAGTTGCACGATGCGTCCGCGCGCTACGGCAATTCCTTCGGCAAAAAATTGCGCGTCAATCTTGCGCGATCGAAGTGATTGGCCGGTTTGAAGATCAATTTCATAAAGGCCGGATTCGCCGTACTGGCCGGCGCTTTCAAGGAGTTTTCCATTCTGAAAAACCAGGCCCTCGGTGTAATGAGTCACGTCATGCGGATAAGTTTTGACCACCTTAAAACTCAATAAGGGCGCGGACTTGGGGGCGCTGTCCGTCTTCGCCTGCGTGCTAGCGCTGAGCAGGGCCAGTGCAATAACCAGTGCGTGGCGCAGGATTTGTTTTTTTAGATAGAACATAGTGTCAATGTCTAATGGTGCCAAAAGATGTTGATTTTCTCACTTTTATCAGCAAATATTCACAGCCATGGAAATGCAACAAGATCGTGTTTCCACGGCGCGGAACAATTTCCGCACTTCAATTGACGCAATGGAGGTTGTCCCCATGGCTGTTGCAAAGAAGAAAGCTGCTGCAAAGAAGAAGCCCGCTGCCAAAAAGGCAGTTGCCAAGAAGAAGCCTGCTGCCAAGAAGTCCGTCGTCGCCAAGGCCAAGGATGCAGTGAAGAAGCTGGTCAGCAAGGCAAAATCCGCGGCCAAGAAGAAATAAGCGGACCACTGATTCCGGATCAGGCGAACAGTTTCGCCTGACTCTCCGGAATCGTGCCATTGCTTGGGTGCTGGCACAACAAACGGCTACCGGTCCCTGACCGTGTAGCCGTTTCTGTTTATGGGGACCATAAACACTCAATATAAGGATCGGCGGGTAGTGGCGCAGGGCTTTACAATGCGCGTCGACTAACACTGGATACACATTCATGATCCGCAGCATGACGGGCTACGCCCGCGCCGAGACGCAAGCACCCTGGGGCCGCATCAGCTGGGAGCTGCGCTCCGTCAACCATCGTTATCTGGACCTGCAACTGAAGATGCCGGAAGAATTCCGCGCGCTGGAAGCGGAGTTGCGCGTACAGGCCGGTGCCAAGGTTTCGCGCGGCAAGGTTGAAGCCGGCTTGCGTTATATCCGCGAAGGCGCCAATGCCGATGCGCTGGAACTCAATCTTGAGCGCCTGCGCGGTCTTAAAGACGCGATGGACCAGGTCACTTTTGAATTGGGCGCCACCACCACGCCGGATCCTTTGCGCATCCTGAATTTTCCGGGGGTGGTGCGTCAGGAGCAGGCCGATTTTGCGCCGCTCATCGCAGAGGCCAAGAAACTGTTTGAAGCCGCGCTGGAAGATTTCTCGCAGACCCGTGGGCGTGAAGGCGAGCGTCTCGGTCAGTTCCTGATCGAGCGTTGCGTTGCGCTGGAAGGGCTGGTCAAGAAAGTGCGCGAGCGCTATCCGCTGGTGCGTGACCAGTGGGTGGAAAAGCTCAAGGCGCGTTGCGCCGATCTGGGCGTGGATGTGGAACCGCAGCGTCTGGCGCAGGAAGTCGCGATGGCCTCGCAGCGCCTGGATATCGAGGAAGAGATGTCGCGCCTGATCAGCCATATCGCCGAAGTGCGCCAGACCCTGGCGCGCGGCGAGTCGGTGGGGCGTCGTCTGGACTTCCTGATGCAGGAGCTGAATCGCGAAGCCAACACCATGTCATCGAAGTCGCAGGATGCCGAGATGACCCGTTGCGGCGTCGAGATGAAAGTCATCATCGAGCAGATGCGCGAGCAGGTCCAGAACATCGAATAGTCGATTTTCCCTAGGCGCTCCGCTCCTGCGCATTCGGCAATTGCTCCTGCATTGATCTACTTCGGGCATCCATGCCCTCACCATGCGCCCGCGGAGTACCGTACATCCTGTACATAAACGTAAAAAGGCCAGAGGATTTCCTCTGGCCTTTTGAATTTTTACGCTTGCTTATTTCTTCTTGGCGGCTTTCTTCGCAGCTTTTTTCTTGACGGCCTTCTTGGCGACTTTCTTCACTGCCTTCTTTGCAGCTTTCTTGGCAGGGGCCTTCTTCTTTGCAGCCTTTTTCTTCGCAACCATTTTCAACTCCCGTTGTGATGGAGATTTGAATCTACTCCAAGTCCCATCAGGAATTCAAATCGCGAAAAACTCGCGCGAAAACTTTTCTCGAAAAACTTATGGAGAATTTTCGCGCGAGGATGCTTACTCCGCTTCAAACACAACGAGCAAATCTTTCGCTGCAACCGTCACGCCGGGCAACACAAGGATGTCCTTGATGACGCCTTCACGCGGTGCGGCGACAATCGTTTCCATCTTCATCGCTTCAATGGCAACCAAGGGTTCGCCCTTGGCAACGCGGCTGCCTTTTTGCGCGGCAACGCGCACTACCATGCCGGGCATGGGTGCGCCGATATGCGTTGAATTGCCTTCATCTGCCTTCGTACGTGCAGCTTTTGCGCCGGATGCGCCCGCCAGCGGAATGCGCACCATGCGCGCCTGTCCATTGAGTTCGTAGAACAGTTTGCGGATGCCTTCTTCCTCGACATCGCTGCTGCCTTGCAGGCGGATAATCAGGGTCTTGCCACGCTCGATGTCGACGCTGATTTCTTCGCGCTCGCGCAAGCCATAGAAGAATGCCGGTGTCGGAACCGAGCTGAGTTCGCCGTAAGTCTTGCGGTGCTCAACGAAGTCGCGGAACACTTTTGGATACATCAAATGTGACGCGAGGTCGGCGTCCGAGAGTTTCTCGCCGAGCGCTTTTTGCGCATCATCGCGCACCTTTTCGAGATCGACGGCGGGCAGGCTTGCGCCGGGTCGACCGACCAGCGGTGCTTTGCCTTTAAGAATCTTCTTCTGCAATTGCGCCGGGAAGCCTTCCGGCGGAAAGCCGAGTTCGCCGCGCATCAGCGAGATCACCGACTCCGGGAAGTCCACATTCGTGTCATCGCTCAGCACCTGCTCTGGCGTCAGGTGGTTGCCGACCATGAACAGCGCCATGTCACCAACGACTTTCGAGGTTGGGGTGACTTTGACGATGTCGCCAAACAGCTGGTTCACATCGGCATAAGCCTTGGACACTTCCGGCCAGCGCTGTTCCAGGCCCAGTGAGCGGGCCTGTTCGCGCAGGTTGGTGTATTGGCCACCCGGCATTTCGTGGCGATAGACGTCGGCGGTGCCGGAGCGGATATCGGCTTCGAAAGGCGAGTAGTAGCGGCGCACGCCCTCCCAGTAATCGGAAAGCTGCTGGAAGGCGTCGAGATTGACCTGCGGGTCGCGCTCGCTGCCGACCAGGCTGGCCGCGATGGCTCCAAGATTGGGCTGTGAGGTGAGGCCGGACATGCTGTCCAGTGCGCCATCAACCGCATCGCAACCCGCTTCAATCGCCGCCAGCACGCTGGCCGCACTGATGCCGCTGGTGTCATGCGTGTGGAAGTGGATCGGCAGGCCGGTTTCCTGCTTGAGTGCACGCACCAGCTCGCGCGCTGCGCGTGGACGGCAGATGCCGGCCATGTCCTTGATGCCGAGGATATGCGCGCCGGACTTCTCCAGCGCCTTGGCCATCTTCACGTAGTACTGCAGGTTGTACTTGGGGCGTGAAGCGTCGAACAGGTCGCCGGTGTAGCAGATGGCGGCTTCGCAGACGGCGCCGGATTCGATCACCGCATCCATCGCCACGCGCATGTTGTCGACGCTGTTGAGCGAGTCAAACACACGGAAGATGTCGATACCGTTCTTGGCCGCCTGCTGCACGAAGTATTGGACGACATTGTCGGAGTAGTTGGTGTATCCCACCGCATTGGCCGAGCGCAGCAGCATCTGGAACGGAATATTCGGGATTGCAGCGCGCAGCGTGCTCAGGCGCTCCCAGGGATCTTCCTTCAGGAAGCGCATCGCCACGTCAAAGGTCGCGCCGCCCCAGCATTCCAGCGAGAACAGCTGGGGTGCCAGGCGCGCGTAATAGGGCGCGATGGCGGCCATGTCGGCGGTGCGCATGCGGGTGGCGAACAGCGACTGATGCGCGTCGCGCATCGTGGTGTCGGTCAGCAGCACCTTCTTCTCAGCCTTGAGCCACTGCGCAAAGCCTGCAGCGCCGCGCTCTTTCAGCTCATCGCGCATGCCGCGCGGCGGCGGTGATGCCAGGCTGATCGCGGGCAAGGGCGGTGGTACAAAAACCGTATCCGGAATCTTGCGACCCTTCATCTCCGGATTGCCGTTGACGATCACCTCGCCGATGAAGCGCAGCAGCTTGGTGGCGCGGTCACGGCGCGGGGTGAAGCGGAACAGTTCCGGCGTGTTGTCGATGAACTTGGTGATGCAGGTGCCAGCGCGGAATTCCTCGTGACCGATGACGTTTTCAAGGAACTGCAGATTGGTCGAGACGCCACGGATACGGAACTCGCGCAGCGCGCGATCCATGCGGTTGACGGCTTCATCCGCCGTTGGCGCCCAGGCCGTGACCTTGACCAGCATTGAATCGTAGAACGGCGTGACAATGGCGCCGCCGTAGGCAGTGCCGCCGTCGAGGCGGATGCCAAAGCCTGCGGGGCTGCGATAAGCGGTGAGGCGGCCATGATCCGGCGTAAAGCCGTTCTCGGGATCTTCGGTGGTCACGCGGCATTGCAGTGCGTGGCCGTCGAGGCGCACCTGATCCTGTGTCGGCAATCCACCTTCGCCGAGTTTCAGCCCTTCGGTGACGCGGATCTGCGCCTTGACGATATCGACGCCGGTGACTTCTTCAGTCACCGTGTGTTCAACCTGGATGCGCGGATTCACTTCGATGAAGTAGAACTCGCCGGTGTCGGCATCCATCAGGAATTCGACGGTGCCCGCGTGCGAGTAGCCGACCTGCTTGCACAGGCGCAGGGCAGAGTCGCAGAGCTTCTGGCGGCGTGCTTCGTCGAGATAAGGTGCCGGTGCACGTTCAACCACCTTCTGGTTGCGGCGCTGCACCGAGCAGTCGCGTTCGAACAGGTGCATCAGGTTGCCGTGCGTATCGGCGAGGACCTGCACTTCAACGTGACGGGCGCGACGCACCAGCTTCTCGACATAGACCTCGTCATTGCCGAAAGCGGACTTGGCCTCGCGGCGTGCCGATTCCATCTGCGGGCCAAGCTCGGCCTCGCTCTCGATCACGCGCATGCCGCGGCCACCACCGCCCCAGCTGGCTTTCATCATCACCGGATAACCAACCTTGGCGACGATGGGTTTGCAGGCTTCGAGGTCCTGCGGCAATGCGCCGGAGGCGGGCAGCACGGCAACCTTTGCCGCCTCTGCCGCAGCGCGTGCGGCGACCTTGTCGCCAAGCGTGCGCAAAACCTTGGAGCTGGGGCCGATGAAGCGGATGCCTGCTTCGGCGCAGGCGTCGGCGAGATTCGGATTCTCGGAGAGAAAACCATAGCCTGGATGAATCGCATCCACCTTGGCCGCCTTGGCGACGCGGATGATGTCGGGAATATCCAGATAGGCCGCAATCGGTTTCTGGCCGTCGCCCACCTTGTAGCTTTCATCCGCCTTGAAGCGATGCAGCGCGAAGCGATCTTCGTAAGCGTAGATCGAGACCGTGCGAATGCCCATCTCGGCTGCGGCACGCATGATGCGGATTGAGATTTCGCCACGATTGGCGACGAGGATTTTTTCTATTTTTGCAGGCACGCTGCTCTCCACCTGTTGATGTGCTCTACCGTTGCAGCAAGAAGGGTGCCGACCCCGTCGAGTGGGCACCCCTTAAATCAATCTTGAATCAAAACGAATCGCCCGGGACGCGGACCCAGCCTTCCATCAGCACGCGGGCCGAACGCGACATGATGGCTTTCTTCACCACCCACTGGCCATTTTCCTGCACCGCCGCCGCGCCTACGCGCAGGCTGCCGGAGGGATGGCCAAATCGCACCGCTTCGCGTGAACCGCCACCGGCGGCCAGGTTCACCAGCGTGCCGGGAATCGCTGCGGCTGTGCCGATGGCAACGGCTGCGGTGCCCATCATCGCGTGGTGCAGTTTGCCCATCGACAGGGCACGCACGTTGAGGTCGATCTCGCTGGCCTTGATCGCCTTGCCGCTCGAAGAGTTGTAGTCCTTCGGCGCTGCGACGAACGCCACCTTCGGCGTGTGCTGGCGCTTGGCGGCTTCTGACACATCCTTGATCAGGCCCATGCGCAATGCGCCATAAGCACGGATGGTTTCGAATTTCTTCAGCGCTTCAGGATCGCTGTTGATCGCTTCACGCAGTTCGGTGCCGGTGTAACCAACTTCCTCGGCCTTGATGAACACGGTCGGGATGCCAGCGTTGATCATCGTCGCCTTCAGCGTGCCGATGCCCGGCACTTCGAGGTCGTCGATGAGGTTGCCGGTAGGGAACATTGATCCGCCTTCGTCACCTTCTTCCGCCGGATCGAGGAATTCGATCTGCACTTCAGCAGCCGGGAAGGTCACGCCATCGAGTTCGAAGTCGCCGGTTTCCTGCACCTGGCCGTTGCTGATCGGCACGTGGGCGATGATGGTCTTGTTGATCTGGGTCTGCCAGATGCGAACGATGCAATGACCATTCTGCGGAATGCGCGAAGCATCCACCAGACCATTGCTGATCGCGAACGAACCAACAGCGGCGGTGAGGTTGCCGCAGTTGCCGGACCAGTCGACGAAAGCCTTGTCGATGGAAACCTGGCCAAAGCGGTAGTCCACGTCGTGATCCGCCTTCGTGCTCTTCGACAGGATCACGGTCTTGGAGGTCGACGAGGTGGCGCCGCCCATGCCATCGATCTGTGCAGCGTAAGGATCGGGCGAGCCAATCACGCGCAGCAGGAACTTGTCGCGCGCTTCGCCCGGCTGCTGGCAGCGTTCGGGCAGATCGCCGAGCTTGAAGAACACGCCCTTGCTGGTGCCCCCACGCATATAGGTGGCCGGGACTTTGATTTGTGGAATGTGAGCCATGGTCTTTCTTTGAGTATTACGGGTTGTCAGGAATATCCGGATTCACCAGCTGCGCGAGCAGCGTCAGTGATTCCTGCCAGCCGAGATAGCAGAACTCGGTGGGAATGCTGTCGGGAATGCCTTCCTGCACGATGCTGACTTCACTGCCGCAGAGAACGGCCTTGAGCGTGACGGTCACAACCATTTGGCCGGGAAGCTTGGCGTCATCGAACTGGTCGTTGTAACGAATCAGTTCGCCGGGCTTCAGCTCCAGGTAGGTGCCACCAAAGCTGTGACTGTTGCCGGTGCTGAAATTGGTGAAGGACATCTTGTGGGTGCCGCCAACGCGTGCATCCAGATGATGGACCTTGCAGGTGAAGCCGTGCGGCGGCAGCCATTTTGCCAGCGCGTCGGCGTCGAGGAAGGCTTTATAGACGCGTGCTGGTGGAGCATTGAACACGCGGTGAAGTTTTACGGTGCCGGTCATCTGTCCTTCCTCCGTTGACTGAAACTTCAAAACCCGTCATTCCCGCCTGTGCGGGAATGACGGATGCAACTTATGCCGCCTTGCTCGAGGCCAGGAAATCCACAGCAAAACGCTGCAGTACACCGCCAGCCTGATATACCGACACTTCTTCGTCGGAATCCAGGCGGCAGGTCATTGGCACTTCAAGCTTTTCGCCATTCTTGCGCGTGATCACCAGCGTCAGCGTTGTGCGCGGTGCCAGCTTGCCAACGACGTCATAGGTTTCGGTGCCGTCGATATTCAGCGTCAGGCGCGTGGTGCCTTGCTTGAACTCGAGTGGCAGCACGCCCATGCCGATCAGGTTGGTGCGATGGATGCGCTCGAAGCCTTCGGCTGCAATCACTTCCACGCCTGCGAGACGAACGCCTTTGGCTGCCCAGTCACGTGACGAGCCCTGACCGTAGTCAGCGCCAGCAACGATGATCAGCGGCTGCTTGCGATCCATATAGGTTTCGATGGCTTCCCACATGCGAACGATCTTGCCTTCCGGCTCAACGCGCGCGAGTGAACCCTTCTTGACCTTGCCATCAACGACAACCATTTCGTTGATCAGCTGCGGGTTGGCAAACGTTGCGCGCTGCGCGGTGAGGTGATCGCCGCGATGCGTTGCGTAAGAGTTGAAGTCTTCTTCCGGCAAACCCATCTTGTGCAGGTACTCACCAGCGGCGCTGTCCATCATGATGGCGTTGGATGGCGACAGGTGATCGGTGGTGATGTTGTCTGGCAGCACAGCGAGTGCGCGCAGGCCTTTCAGCGTGCGTTCGCCAGCCAGCGCGCCTTCCCAATAGGGCGGACGACGGATATAGGTGCTCATCTCGCGCCAGTCGTACAGCGGGCTGATCTTCTCGCCGCTGTCAGCAACCTTGCGGAACATCGGCTCGTACACGGCGCGGAACTGCGTCGGGTTCACGCTCTTGGCGACCACGGCGTCGATTTCAGCATCCGTTGGCCAGATATCTTTCAGCGTAACTGCATTGCCGTTCTTGTCGGTGCCGAGAACATCTTTCTCGATGTCGAAGCGCACGGTGCCGGCGATGGCGTAGGCAACGACCAGCGGAGGCGATGCGAGGAAAGCCTGCTTGGCGTACGGATGGATACGGCCGTCGAAGTTGCGGTTACCCGACAGCACGGCGGTGGCATACAGATCGCGATCAATCACTTCTTTCTGAATCACGGGATCCAGCGCGCCGCTCATGCCGTTGCAGGTGGTGCAAGCGAAAGCGACGATGCCGAAGCCGAGTGATTCGAGTTCTGACAGCAAGCCCGCTTCTTTCAGATACAGCTCAACCGTCTTCGAACCCGGTGCGAGCGAGCTCTTCACCCAGGGCTTGCGCGTGAGGCCGCGAGCATTGGCGTTGCGTGCGAGCAAGCCTGCTGCAATCACGTTGCGAGGGTTCGAAGTGTTGGTGCATGAGGTGATGGCGGCGATGATCACCGCGCCGTCTGGCATCAAGCCTTTTGCTTCTTCGGCCTTGGCGCTGTCGAGATTACCGGAGATGCCGCGCTCTGCAAGTGCCGAGGTCGGCAAACGCTTGTGCGGATTCGACGGGCCGGCCATGTTGCGCACGACGGTGTCGAGATCAAACTTCAGCACGCGCTCGTATTCTGCGTTCTTCAGCGAGTCTGCCCACAAGCCGGTGTGCTTGGCGTACAGCTCAACCAGCTTCACCTGCTCGTCATCGCGACCGGTGAGTTTGAGATAGTCGATGGTGTTCTTGTCGATGAAGAACATCGCCGCGGTGGCGCCGTATTCCGGTGCCATGTTGGAGATGGTGGCGCGGTCGCCGAGGGTGAGCGCTGCTGCGCCTTCGCCGCGGAATTCCAAATAAGCGCCAACCACTTTTTCCTTGCGCAGGAATTCGGTCAGTGCGAGCACGACGTCGGTGGCGGTGATGCCTTCGCGCGGCTTGCCGCTGAGTTCAACGCCGATGATGTCCGGCAGGCGCATCCATGAAGCGCGGCCGAGCATGACATTTTCAGCTTCCAGGCCGCCAACGCCGATGGCGATAACGCCGAGCGCATCAACGTGTGGCGTGTGGCTGTCGGTGCCGACGCAGGTGTCAGGGAATGCAACACCGTCCTGCACGTAGATCACTGGAGACATTCTCTCCAGGTTGATCTGGTGCATGATGCCGTTGCCCGGAGGAATCACTTCCATGTTCTCGAACGCTTTCTTGGTCCAGTTGATGAAGTGGAAGCGGTCATCGTTGCGACGGTCTTCAATCGCACGGTTCTTCGCGAACGCATCTTTCTCGAAGCCGCCATGTTCAACGGCGAGCGAGTGGTCGACGATCAGCTGAACCGGAACAACCGGATTTACTTTTGCAGGATCGCCACCCATGTCGGCGATGGCATCACGCAGACCAGCGAGGTCGACGAGTGCGGTCTGGCCGAGGATGTCGTGGCAAACCACACGAGCCGGGAACCAGGGGAAATCGAGTTCGCGCTTGCGCTCGATGAATTGTTTGAGCGATTCGGTCAGCGTTGCGGGATCGCAGCGGCGGACGAGGTTTTCGCAATGTACGCGTGAGGTGTACGGCAGCTTGTCGTAAGCGCCGGGTGCAATCGCATCAACTGCGGCGCGTGTGTCGTAGTAGTCGAGTTTGGTGCCGGGCAGTGGTTTGCGGTTGGCTGTGTTCATGAACATGGCTCGTTAGAAATGGTGAGGCAAACAATCAAAACGTTTTCTGTCATTCCGAGCGTAGCGAGGAATCTTGCAGTCACTCTTTGCGAGATGGACTTAAGGCAAGATCCCTCACTGCGTTCGGGATGACAAGAAGATGCGTGCTTAGCGCTGGTCGATCGGAACGAACTTCAGATCTTCAGGACCGGTGTAGTTCGCAGTCGGGCGGATGATCTTGCCGTCGATGCGCTGTTCAATCACGTGTGCGGCCCAGCCGGTGGTACGTGCAATCACGAACAGCGGCGTGAACATCGCGGTCGGCACGCCCATCATGTGGTAGCTGACGGCGCTGAACCAGTCGAGATTGGGGAACATTTTCTTCTCGCGCCACATCACCGTTTCCAGGCGCTCGGCGATGTCGAACATCTTGCTGCTGTTCTGCTCTTCCGAAAGCTGACGAGCAACTTCCTTGATCACCTTGTTGCGTGGATCGGCAATCGTGTAGACCGGGTGGCCGAAGCCGATAACGACTTCCTTGTTGGCGACGCGACGCACGATGTCGGCTTCTGCTTCATCCGGTGAGTCGTAGCGCTTCTGGATTTCAAACGCGACTTCGTTGGCGCCGCCGTGTTTGGGGCCGCGCAACGCGCCGATGCCGCCGGTGATGGCCGAGTGCATGTCCGAACCGGTGCCGGCGATGACGCGGCAGGTGAAGGTCGAAGCGTTGAACTCGTGTTCTGCGTAGAGCACCAGGCTGGTGTGCATCGCCTTAACCCATGAATTGCGCGGCGCCTTGCCGTGCAGCAGGTGCAGGAAGTGACCGCCGATCGAGTCGTCGTCGGTTTCGACGTCGATGATATTGCCGTTGACGGCGTAGTGGTACCAGTACAGCAGCATCGAGCCGAGGCTGGCGATGAGCTTGTCAGCGATGTCGCGTGCGCCCGGATGGTTGTGGTCATCCTTTTCCGGCAGCGCGCAGCCGAGCGCGGAAACGCCGGTGCGCATCACGTCCATCGGGTGCGAGGCGGCGGGCAGCGATTCCAGCGCGCTCTTCACCGAGGCGGGCAGGCCGCGCAGTGACTTCAGCTTGGACTTGTACGCGGTCAGTTCGGACTTGGTCGGCAGCTTGCCGTGGATCAGCAGGTGCGCGATTTCTTCGAATTCGCACTGATCGGCGACATCGAGAATGTCGTAACCACGATAGTGCAGGTCATTGCCGCTGCGGCCGACGGTGCAGAGTGCGGTGTTGCCGGCGGCAACGCCGGAGAGTGCGACGGACTTCTTCGGCTTCGGGCCGGTAGGGGCTGCTGTTTCGCTCATTCTTAAATCTCCATTTTGCTTGTCATTCCCGCGTAGGCGGGAATCTAGTTCTCAACTCAAATCAGATAATGCTTTAACGCTTCAAAACTGGATCCCCGCCTGCGCGGGGATGACGCTGTGCGTCACTTCTTCGCTTTAGCGGGCACTGTTTACTTCTTCGCCTTCGCGAAGAGTGCGTCGAGCTTGTTCTCGAACGCGTGATAGCCAATGCGGTCATACAATTCAGCGCGGGTTTGCATCAGTTCGAGTACTTCTTTCTGATGGCCGTTGGCGCGGATCGAGGTGTAGATCGCTTCTGCAGCCTTGTTGGCAGCGCGGAAAGCCGACAGCGGATAGAGCTGGATGCCGACGCCGACGCTGGCGAGTTCTTCGCGCGTGAACAGCGGCGTTGCGCCGAATTCGGTGATGTTGGCGAGCACCGGCACCTTCACGGCGTCGACGAACTTCTTGTAGGTCGGCAGATCGTAGGCAGCTTCGGCAAAGATGCCGTCGGCGCCGGCTTCAACGCAGGCGATCGAGCGTTCGATCGCGGCGTCCACGCCTTCGGCCTGGATGGCGTCGGTGCGGGCGATGAGGAAGAAGTTGGGATCGGTCTTGGCATCGGCGGCAGCCTTCACGCGATCCACCATTTCGCCCTGCGAAACAATTTCCTTGCCCGGACGATGGCCGCAGCGCTTGGCGCCAACCTGGTCTTCGATGTGGCAGGCGGCAGCGCCGGCCTTGATCAGGGCCTTGACGGTGCGCTCGATATTGAACGCGCTGGCGCCAAAACCGGTATCGATGTCGACCAGCAGCGGCAGGTCGCAGACGTCGGTGATGCGGCGGGTGTCGATCAGCACGTCATCCATGGTGTTGATGCCGAGGTCCGGCAGGCCCAGCGAGCCAGCGGCCACGCCGCCGCCGGACAGGTAAATCGCCTTGTAACCGGCGCGCTTGGCCAGCAGGGCGTGGTTGGCATTGATGGCGCCGATGACCTGGAGAGGTTTCTCGGCGGCGAGGGCAGCGCGGAAGCGGGCGCCAGCAGAAGTCGATGTTGTCATTTATAGGTGCTCTGGTTGGAACGTTCGCAGTGATAAGACCAAGTTGCGTGCCAACCCTACGTGGACATGCCGGACCAGCGACATACCCGCAGGGGTGGGAAGTCTAATCCAATGAAGCGATAAGGATTTAGCTTTTTCCCGACTTCCTAGGATGTGAGATCAGTGTGCTTGGCCAAGGCTGCAGATTTGTTTCATAATGTTCTTATGTTCCAGTATGAAACATATGGTGAAACATGCCGCTGAGCCGTCCCGGTTCAGGCGGTGACGGCCGGTTGCCAGTGATCTGGGTGGTGACCGTGTCCCGCCTGTCGCGGCTGGTGCATGACGTGACGCCGGAATTCGATGCGCGAGCGCGGATTGAAACCATCCATCTCGGTTTTGAAGACGCGGCGAAAGAGCTGCGCCGCCGGCTGCAGACCGAGCATTGCGATGTGCTGGTTGCCGCCGGTTCCAACGGCGCCTACCTCAAGGGCCGCATCAACAAGCCGCTGGTGCTGATTCGCCCGAGCGGCTTTGATTTGATGCAGGCCCTGAGCAGCGCGCGACGCGTGTCGCCGCGCATCGGCGTCATCACGCACCAGGCCGAACTGCCGGCATTCGCGGAGTTCCAGAACTCGTTCAAGCTCAAGATCGAACAGCGCGCCTTTGTCACCGAAGAAGATGCGCGCAATCGCGTGGCCGAACTGGTGGCGCAGGAGGTCAACGTCATTGTTGGCACGGGCATGGTGGCGGATCTTGCCGAAGAAGCGGGCGTGAAAGGCGTGCTGATGTACTCGGCGGATTCGGTGCGCCTCGCATTCGAAAGCGCCATCGATCTGGCGGGTCACATTGATAACGCCGATCAAACGGATCGCCTGGGCAGCGGCTTTGCCGCGCGTGAGGCGAAACAAAGGCGCGCGACGGCCGCACATCGGTATTCGGTGGCTGATCTCATCGGCCAAAGCACGCAGATGCGCCAGCTGCGTGAACGCATCGGGCTCTATGGCGCCAGCGACGCCACCGTGCTGATCAGTGGCGCCACTGGAACCGGCAAGGAGCTGGCCGCGCAGTCGCTGCATGGCCTGAGTGCACGCAGCAAAGGCCCGTTTGTAGCGATCAACTGTGGCGCCATTGCGGAGTCATTGTTGGAATCCGAGCTCTTCGGCCACGACGAAGGCGCATTCACCGGCGCGCGTCGTGGCGGCCGTATCGGCCTGATTGAGGCCGCCAGGGGCGGCACGTTGTTCCTCGACGAAATCGGCGAGATGCCCTTGCCGCTGCAGACGCGCCTGCTGCGCGTGCTGGAAGAGCGCGAGGTCACACGTGTCGGTTCATCAATCCCCATTGCCGTCGATGTCCGCGTGATTGCCGCCACCCACACCGATCTTGATGCCATGACCCGCGAATCGCGCTTCCGGCGCGATCTCTATTTCCGCCTGAACGTCCTGCGTCTCGAGATCCCGGCGCTGCGCGAACATGCCGGGGATATTGCGGAGCTGGCGCAATTCTTCCTGCGTCGCGCATCAGGCGACAAGGCCGCCACGCTGGGCGCCGACGCGCTGGCCCTGCTTCGCGCTTACGCCTGGCCTGGCAATGTTCGTGAACTGCGCAACGTCATCGAGCGCCTGCCGATTCTCGCCAAGAGCGTGCGCAATGTCGGCGCGGATTTGCTGAAATCTTCTGCGCCCGAACTGACCCGCGAGATCCCGATGGCGCTGCCGCCCGGCACGGGCATGGACATTCCAGCGCTGCTGCCAACCCGCCAGCAACTGGCCGAAGCCATGGCGCGTGCAGGCGGGCATCGCGGTCGTGCGGCTGCGCTACTGGGCGTTTCACGCACGACGCTGTGGCGCTGGTTGCAAGACAACAAATCTTAGGAACTTAGCGACATGGACAATAGGATGTCTTGACTGCATTGTGCTGTCATGAAGGCGTTGTATAAGAAGTGTCCACATGACTCAAACAGAAGGAAACATCCATGGGAATTTTTAACACCATCCTGTCCAAGCTCGGATTCGGCAATGCGCCTAAAGCAGCGCCTGCGGCTCCGGCTCCTGCCGCCGCTGCTGCACCTGCCGCACCCGTCGCGCCCGCTGCACCCGCGGTGCAGGCCATCAGCGCTGTCGATGTGGTGGCCCAGCTCGAAAAACTCGCTGCGGCGAATCCGGAAAAGCTCAACTGGAAAGTCTCGATTGTCGATCTGCTCAAGCTGTTGAGCCTCGACAGCAGCCTCGGCGCCCGCAAGGAACTGGCAACGGAGTTGCACTGCCCGGCTGAAAAGATGGGTGACTCGGCCCAGATGAACATGTGGCTGCACAAAACCGTTTTGCAGAAGCTGGCGGAAAACGGCGGCAATATTCCGGCGGACTTGCTGAAGTAAAACCCGGCCTGTAGCGCTGGTTGGATCAGGGGCCGGGGTGGAATGCGCGCATGTCGCGCCTTCCGCCCCGGCCTCTTTCTTGCTGGCCTGCATCAAGCCCCGCGGCGATGTGAGGCGCGCGAAGGGTTAGAATCTGCGCCCTGTGAACGCTTTAAATACCCAATAGAACATGACGCGCGGCAATCTCTATGTGGTCTCGGCCCCCAGTGGCGGCGGTAAAACCAGCCTGACCCGGGCCTTGGTACCGCTGTTGGCGGAACAGGGGATCCGTGCCGTGATCTCGGTGTCGTACACCACCCGCGCGCCGCGGCCGGGCGAGCAGGATGGGGTGCACTATCACTTCGTCAGCGAGCAGCGCTTTATCGAGATGATCGAGAACGGCGACTTTTTTGAGCACGCCGAGGTGTTTGGCCGTCGTTACGGGACTGGCCGGGCCAAGACTGAAGAACTGCTGGCAGCGGGTGCGGATGTGATCCTGGATATCGACTGGCAGGGTGGCCGACAGGTCCGCAAGCTGGCGCCGGATGCGCAGGGCATCTTTATCTTGCCGCCCTCGCTGGCCGAGCTGGAGCGTCGTTTGCGCGGCCGCGGGCAGGACAGTGACGAGGTCATCGCCGGCCGCATGCGCCAGGCGCAGGACGAGATTTCCCACTTCGACGAGTACGGGCATCTTGTTGTGAATGAGGTTTTTGACCGTGCCCTAGCCGAGCTGGCCGCCATCTTTGGCCGGATCCGGCAGGGTGACCGGGCCCCCAGGAACGCCGTTCCGGCTGGGCTGGTGGCCGATCTTCTGGCAAAAATGAGCCCAATTGGCTAGAATCGCCGCCCGTTTCAGGCTTTGTCACAGGGTTTGTCCATGGCACGCGTAACCGCTGAAGATTGTCTCCAGAAGATTCCTAACCAGTTTGAACTGACCCTGGTCGCCGCCAAGCGCGCTCGCCAGTTGGCCCGCGGTTCAGAAGCCAAGCTGCCTTGGGGCAACCACAAGTCGACCGTGCTGTCGCTCCGCGAAATCGCCGAAGGCCACACCACCCGCTCGGTTCTGGACGAGCAGGATCTGCCCGCCGTGCAGCAGCCCAAGGTTGAACTCGAAGCGCTGGATCCCAGCTTCGATATGTAATTTATGTACAGGATGTACGGTATCCCGCGGGCGCATGGATGCGCAGGAGCGGGACCCTCCACTCAGGAGCTACCGTCAAGAAAGCCCGCCTAGCGCGGGCTTTCTGCTTTTTTGCCGACCAAAAACTTCCTTCGCATTCGCGCAGTCAGAGCTTAGTGAACCGCACTAGCTCGCTCTATACTCCAGACATGGAACTCCCGGTCATCCAACGCATCAGTACCGCCCTGCGCACGCAGAGGGTGGCGCGTGAGTTTGGCATTGAGGCGCTGAGCCGCGTCCTTGAGGAGTACATGCCGGAGGAGCAGATCGCCGAGGTGCGCCGCGCGCATGAATTCGGCGCGCGTTTGCATGCCGGACAGGCGCGCTCCAGCGGCGAGCCCTACATCTATCACCCGCTGGCGGTTGCGCGAATCCTGGCCGGCCTGCGACTGGACCACGTCACCCTGATCGCGGCGATTCTTCACGATGTGATCGAAGACACCGGCATCTCGCGTGACTCGCTGGCGCTGGAATTCGGCAAGGACGTGGCCGAGATCGTCGACGGCGTCAGCAAGATCGGCAAGATCGAAGGCATGACCCGCGCCGAGCGCCAGGCCGAAAGCTTCCGCAAATTATTGCTGGCGATGGCGCAGGACCTGCGCGTGATCCTGGTCAAGCTGGCTGACCGCCTGCACAACATGCGCACGCTGGGCGTGATGGAATCGGCCAAGCGTCGCCGCATTTCGCGCGAGACGCTGGAAATCTACGCGCCGATTGCGCAGCGCCTCGGCATCCACACGATCCGCATCGAGCTTGAAGATCTCGCTTTTGAAAGCCTTTACCCCAAGCGCTATTCAGTGCTGGAGCGCACGGTCAAGGAGCAGATGGGCGATACCCAGAAGCTGATTCGCGAAGTCGAGCAGAAAACTTCTGTGGCGCTGAAGGCGGAAGGCATTGGCGCCTCGGTGGTCGGCCGTGAAAAGAATATCTACAGCGTCTACCAGAAGATGCGCCGCAAGAAGTTGCGATTGCTGAAGGTGATGGACCTCCTGGGTTTCCGCGTGATCGTCGGCAAGCTGGACGACTGTTATCGCGCGCTGGGCATCGTGCACCATGTGTACAAGCCGGTGCCTGGCGAGTTCGACGACTACATCGCCAACTCCAAATCCAACGGCTATCAATCGCTGCACACCGCCTGCATCGGTCCGGGCGGCCACAAGATTGAAGTGCAGATCCGCACCCGCGAGATGCACCACATCGCCGAGAACGGCATCGCTGCGCACTGGCAGTACAAGCTGGGTGATCGCAATGCCAACACAGCGCCGCAGGCGCGCGCGCGCGAATGGCTGAACAATCTGTTTGATTCCCTCGGCGGCGCGTCGTCGATGGATTTCATCGAGCACGTCAAGGTTGATCTGTTTCCGGATGAAGTTTATGTGTTCACCCCCAAGGGCCAGATCCGTCGATTGCCGAAGGGCGCGACGCCGGTCGATTTTGCCTATTCGGTGCACTCGGAACTGGGCGAGCGCTGCGTTGCCGCGCGTGTTGACGGCGTGCTGGAATCGCTGAGTACGCCACTGCGCAACGGCCAGACCGTGGAGATCATCACCTCACGCCACGCACGTCCGAACGCGGCCTGGCTCAACTTTGTGAAAACTGCCAAGGCGCGCACCTCGATCCGCAGTTTCCTCAAGGACCAGAAGGAAGACGAGGCCATCCGCCTGGGCCGCCGCATGCTGGAGATCGCCTTGCGCGATCTCAAGATTCCGCCGCATGTCCTGAAGGATGAGTCGACGGTGCCGGTGCTGCAGGCGTTGCAGCTCAAGGACATGGAAGAAGTCTATGTCGCCATCGGCACTGGCGAGCGCCTGGCGCCGTTGGTGGCGCGTTACTTCCTCAGCGAAGGTGATTCGCAGACCGCAGCAGGCGAGGGCCGGCCACTGGCCATCGAAGGCACCGAAGGTCTGGTGCTGGATTACGCGCATTGCTGTTATCCGCTGCCGGGCGACGAGATCCGCGGCAATGTCAGCGTCGGTCGCGGCATCGTCGTGCACCGTGTCGATTGCCGTCAGGCCAAGGCGCGCCCGCAGGATTGGGTGCCGCTGACGTGGTCGGAAAACGTGCAGGGTGATTACTTCACCGAGATTCGCGTCAAGGCAGAAAACCGTCGCGGTTTGCTGGCAGAAGTCACCGCGGAAATCGCGGGTGGCGAATCCAGCATTGAAAACGTGCAGATGCCGGACCGTGCCGGTGGCGAGGCGATTGAAATGCGCTTTGTGCTTTCAGTGAAGAGCCGCACCCATCTTGCGCGCGTGCTACGTCGCATTCGCCGCATCGGCAGTGTTGAGCGCGTTACGCGCGCCTGATTGGGCGCCTAAAACTTTGCGGCCGCTCGCGGAAGAGCGAAAATCCGCATCCTATATTTTCAGCATCATCAGGATCATTCATGTCGCGCCAGATCATCTCCACTCCCGACGCTCCCGCTGCCATCGGTACCTACTCGCAGGCGGTGAAGTGCGGCAACACGGTGTACCTCTCGGGCCAGATTCCATTGGATCCGGTGACGATGACCATGCTCAACGCCACCATCGAGGATGAGATTCACCAGGTGTTCAAGAATCTCTCGGCGGTAGCCAAGGCCAGCGGTGGCAGCCTGGCGGATATCGCCAAGCTGAATATTTTTCTCACTGACCTGGGCCACTTTGCGAAAGTGAACGAGATCATGTCGCAGTATTTCCAGCAGCCCTATCCGGCGCGTGCCGCCGTCGGCGTTGCCTCGTTGCCGCGCGGTGCGCGCGTCGAAGCCGACGCCGTTCTCGTGCTTGGCTGATACGCCTGCGTCAAAGCGGTCGGCGCCTGCGCTGACCCTGCAATCCGCGGCTACCTATCTCAAGGGCGCTGGCCCTGCGCTGGCCCTGCGTTTGCGCGCGCTCAACATCGAGCGCGTGCAGGATCTGCTGTTTCATCTGCCGACGCGCTATGAGGATCGTCGCAACGCCGTCGGGCTGAACGCCTTGAAGGACGGCGAAGAGATGCTGGTGCGCGGCCGCGTCGAGCAGGCCGATGTGCGCTTTGCTGGCCGCCGCAGCCTGCGTGTGCTGCTGGATGACGACAAGGGCGCCCTGCTGTTGCGCTTCTTTCACTTCAACGAGCAGCAGAAAAAATCGTTTGAAAAAGGCCGCTGGGTGATGGCCTACGGCACGGTGCGTTTCGGCGCGCAGGGCTGGGAGATGGTGCATCCGCAATATCGCGTGGCCGAGAGCGCCGAGGCACTCAAGTCGGAAGACAGGCTCACGCCGATCTACCCGCTGACCACCGGTATCACGCAGGCCAAGCTCGGCACACTGGTGGCGCAGGCTCTCGAGGTGGCGAAGCGTGACCTGGCATTCAACGCTGCATTGCCCGGCATGACGGGACTGGACACCCTGTCGGCCCTGCGCGCGATTCATCGCCCGGCGAGTGATGCCGATGCGGCTCAGCTGCTGCGCGGCGAACATCCGGCGCAACAGCGTTTGATTCGCGAGGAATTGCTCGCGCACCAACTGTGCATGCGCATGCTGCGCAATGCGGTGAAGACGCGACCCGCGCAATCACTCGGTGCGGCGACTGCCGCGCAAAAACATTTGCAGGAAGTGTTGCCATTCAAGTTTACCGGCGCGCAGAAACGTGTCATGGGCGATATCGCGACCGATATCGCAGCCAAGCGCCCAATGCTGCGCCTGATCCAAGGCGATGTCGGCTCCGGAAAAACCGTGGTGGCGGCGGTGGCCATGCTGGCGGCCGCTCGCGCGGGCTGGCAGGCGGCGTTGATGGCGCCCACGGAGTTGTTGGCCGAGCAGCATTACATCAACTTCAGCAAGTGGTTCGGGCCGTTGGGACTGGAGGTGGTGTTTCTCGCTGGCAAGCTGAAGAAATCGCAGAAGGACAAATTGCTGGCGCGTGTTGCCGCGGGCGAAGTGCCGATCTTGATCGGTACGCATGCCGTGTTCCAAGACACGGTGCGCTTCGGAAAACTCGCGCTGGTGGTCGTTGATGAGCAGCATCGCTTTGGCGTGCAGCAACGTCTCGCCTTGCGCGATAAAGGGCCGAAGCTGCTGACGCCACATCAGCTGATCATGTCGGCGACACCGATCCCGCGAACACTGGCTCAGACCCTGTATGCCGACCTCGATGTCTCGGTCATTGATGAACTGCCGCCGGGCCGCACGCCGGTGACGACGGTTGCGATGAGCAATGAACGCCGACCCGATGTGCTCGCGCGTATTGGCGAGGTGTGCGCGCAGGGGCGACAAGCCTATTGGGTTTGCACGCTGGTAGAAGAGTCCGAGAATCTGGAAGCGCAGGCGGCTGAAGAAACCGCTGAAACCCTTCGCAAGGAACTGCCTCAACTCAAGGTCGGCCTCGTGCACGGGCGCATGAAGCCGGATGAAAAAGAAGAAGCCATGCGCGCCTTCAAGCAGGGCGAGACGCAGCTGCTGGTGGCGACGACGGTGATTGAAGTGGGCGTGGATGTTCCCAACGCCAGCATCATGATCATCGAGAATGCCGAGCGCCTTGGGCTGTCGCAGTTGCATCAGCTGCGCGGCCGCGTCGGCCGCGGCGCGGTGGAGTCGCAATGCGTGCTGATGTACCAGCACCCGCTTTCGGATAACGCGCGCCAGCGTCTGGCGGTGATGCGCGCGACCAATGATGGCTTCCAGATCGCGCAGCAGGATCTGGAGTTGCGCGGCCCCGGTGAAATCCTCGGGCGCCGTCAAACCGGCCTGATTGGCTTGAAGGTGGCGGATCCGGTGCGCGATGCCGCGCTGATCCCGCCTTTACAGAAGCTGGCCGACGAATGGCTGACGCAATATCCACGTGAAGCAAAACAGCTGATCACCCGCTGGGTCGGTGACGTCGAGAAATACGCGCAGGTTTGAGCGGCTTACTTCTTGGCAGGTTTCTCGTGCAGGTGCTCAAACATGTGGCCGAGCAAATCACCGAGGTATTGCTTGATCGCCTTGTCCATCGCGCGCGCGACTTCGGTTTCCACCGCCATGTCGGCGAGCGGGCGCAGTTTCCAGACGCTGTCGGCGAGCTTGGGGACTTCCTTGGCGGGTGGCAGGTCGCCCTTGGTGTAGCGCTCGAACACGTGTTTGACGATGAGCTGCACCAGTTCATTGGCAACACGCTCGACGTTGCCGCGCAGCATGCGCACGATGTCGAGCAGTTCGGTGAGCGGGATGCCCATCTGCACCAGCTGCACGCCGGCGTGGATGAACTGCGGCCGCGGCGCGCGCACGCGCAGGCCTTCCATTTGCAGCACTTCCAGTTCCAGCGCCTTGCGAATGGCTTCAGGCGTGGCGGATTTGCCGAACATCTTCAGCAACTCGGCCATTGAGAAGTAGGCCGGCAATTCTTCCGCCCATGGGGTGGTCAGCGCGCGTTCAAGACCGAGCAGGTCACGCAGGTCCTGGCCTTTTTCCCAGGCATTGATCAACTCGCCGATGTTGCCCAGCGTGTAACCGCGATTGAGCAGCTGGCCAATCAGGCGCAGACGCGCCAGATGCGCTTCGGTGTAAATGCCAGAACGCCCGCGACGCTCCGGTGGCGGCAAAAGACCACGATCCTGGTACGCGCGCACATTGCGTACGGTGCTGTCGCCAATACGCGCGAACTCGTCAATCGAGTATTCCTTGCGATCGGTCGGGGCCTTGCTGCTTCGGGCAGTTTTCTTGGCCGGCTTGGCCGGCGATGTGCGGCTGGTCTTTTTCATGCCCGGATCATAGCGCGGTCTGGCAGGGGGTTCTTCCCCCACTTTGCATTCCAGATGTCACCGGAATCGCGTCTAATACGCGGCAAGATGAGCTATCGCGAAAAATTGAAGGACTACTGGCAGCTGACGCGCATGCATCGGCCCATCGGCATTTTCCTGTTGCTGTGGCCGACGCTGTGGGCGCTGTGGATGGCGGCAGGCGGGATGCCGTCCGTTCATGTGTTGCTCGTTTTCGTGCTCGGCACTGTTCTGATGCGCTCGGCGGGCTGTGCGATCAATGACTTTGCCGACCGTGATTTCGACCCCCATGTCGCTCGCACCAAGGACCGTCCGGTCGCCGCAGGCGGGTCAAACCTGACGAGGCGGTGCGCCTGTTCGTGGTGTTGTCGCTGATCGCCTTTGGCCTGCTGACCTCGCTGAAGGACACGCAGACGATCCTGCTCGCCATCCCCGCTGCGATATTGGCGGGCAGCTATCCGTTCATGAAGCGCTGGATCAGCATTCCGCAGGCCTATCTGGGCCTGGCGTTTTCGGCCGGCATGCCGATGGCGTTTTCAGCCATCCAGCATGAGGTGTCGTGGGGCATCGTGGTGCCGCTGATCGTGGCCAATGTGTGCTGGGTGATTGCCTACGACACGCTCTATGCGATGGTGGATCGCGAGGATGATCTGAAGATTGGCGTGAAGTCTTCGGCCATCCTGTTTGGCCGGCATGACCGGCTGATGGTGGCGCTGCTGCACGGCACCGCCCTGCTGATCCTGATCCAGCTGGGCCTGAATACCGGGCGCGGTGTTGCCTACTTTGGAGGCATCGCGGTGGCCGCATGGTTTGCGGCGTACCAGCAGTGGATGGTTCGTAACCGTGATCCACAGGCCTCATTCGAGGCGTTTCTGAACAACAACTATTTCGGCGTAGCCATTTTTGCTGGGCTTGTTATCGACCTTGCACGCTGAACGGATGGCGCGCGTTACTGTCGATCCTGCGGACGCATCGCTTGCCGGTGCATCTTCAATGCATGTTTTGTCGTAAACACCTGACAGTCAAAAAGGTTGAAGGCCAATGCGTCGATTGTTTTTTCTCTCATGGGCAACATTCTGGGCGGCAATGACCAGTGGCTGCGCGGTCACGCATACCGGTGGTCCGGAGTCGCCGATGCCCCTGCCCGAGCCGCGCACGTTTGACCTGCAGCGCGATGTGGTTTTCACGCCGGCAGATTGGCCTGCGCCTTTGAAGGCCGATGTTTATCGGCCACGCGGCGCTGGGCTTTTCCCGACGGTGCTGGTTATCCACGGTGGCGGTTGGGCGCGCGGTTCTCGTGACGAGATGGCGCATATCTGCAAGAAGCTCGCAGCACAGGGTTTTGTCGCGGTGAATGTGGAGTATCGCCTGGCGCCCGCGGTTCATTTCCCCGCGCCGGTTCAGGATCTGCAGCAGGCTTTGCGCTGGATACATGCGAATGCCGCGGAGCAACAGATTGATGTCCGCCGTATCGGCCTGTGGGGCTACTCCGCAGGTGCGCAGCTGGCATCGCTGCTCGGGGTGCTGAGCCCCGGCGATCCCAACTTTGCCGAAGGTCTTCGCGTGCAAGCCGCGGTGAGTGGCGGCACGCCGGTGGATTTGCGCAGAGGCGCTGACAGCAAACTGATCCGGCAGTACATCGGTCCGCCGATTGCTGAGGCGCCGGAGTTGTATCTGCAGGCCTCGCCGATTGCCTATGTGTCGCAAGACGATCCACCAATGTTTCTCTACCACGGCAGCGCTGATGCCATCGTTGGGGACATCAACGTCAAGCGCATGCGCGAGGAACTGGAACGCGCAGGTGTGCCGGTGGAGACTTACCTCATCCACGGGATCGGCCACATCGCGACGTTTTTCAATAGTGGCGCCATTGATGCAGGCGTCGAGTTCCTGCAGCGGCATCTGCAATCAGCTGCAGCAGGTGGTTAAGGCGCGCGGGCTATCGCCCAGGCTTCAATCCTTGCGGCACCCGCACGACGCGCGGCGCGCGCCAGTTCCGCTAGCGTTGCACCGGTTGTCATCACATCATCGAGCAAGGCGATGTGCTTGCCGGCCACGCGCGCATCCACGATGAAAGCGCCATGCAGGTTTTTCTGGCGTTGCGCGCGACTCTGGCCAATCTGATCGGGCG
>Ga0116227_10001388_pt1 | contig 53699 bp, 45 predicted proteins | sample S1TSphgellanicum_FD_89693 | JGI IMG/M metagenome (GOLD analysis project Ga0116227, IMG submission 89693) | Host-associated microbial communities from peat moss isolated from Minnesota, USA - S1T2_Fb - Sphagnum magellanicum MG | ecosystem: Host-associated > Plants > Peat moss > Unclassified... | reverse complement strand
TTCCTCCACGTGCCAACGGTAGGAATACCAACGTAAAATCTCTGCTGCTTTTTGGGCATCTGTAACTACTTCTGTGGTGAGAAGCATCCATTCTACAGGTGTTTCCCCTTCTGGAACATCTACTTCTTGGGCATAAACAGCGTAGACTTTCAGTGGGTCTCGGTTATCAAAACGGTAGGGAGTACGCAAGTTTACTTGACAAAATCGCACCTCTAATTTCGCCTGGCGTGCTGCACGTTTTCCGGTTTCGGGAATCTGAATTTCTGTCCGTAAACTTACTGGTTCCGCTGTCAGCTTGGACCACAACCGCTCACTCTCTTGATCTAGACTCCGATTTTGGGCAGATCTGACTACTAATCCAGTGTGTTCCAATTGACGTACTTTATCGAATACCTCCGCAATATCACCTTCTCTATCGAACACATGAATTACTTTGGTTGATTTACTGACTAAACTCTCCACATTCTCCATCGCTTCCACCCAGCGATAAGATTCTTTTTCTGCAAACTGACGTTTTCTTGCTTCCCTTTGCGCTTCTGCTTTTCGTTGTTTCTTCTGTTCTGGTGTTTCGTCTTTGGGCGGTTTTGGTTTGTGTTCTCGGTGCCAAATTTTTTCCCACAACAACCCTATTGCTTGCCCGGTTTGTGGTATCATTGCTAACGCACTGTGCAATATTAGACCATTTCCACCTTTGCCAATTGGACCATATCCTTCTCTTTTTGCTACGATTCCGTCGTAGTCCAAAAAAGTGGTATCTCCCACACACAGTATCACTTCATACTCGGCTACTATTTCCGATGTCATCTGACAATGCGGCTCTATTATCCTATCAAATTCTACTTTGGCCTTGGCAAAAACTCATAGGCTCTTTTCAGTAACTTTCCTGTGACAAATATTTCTGAGAGCGGTTTCCCGAACCCTTGACACAGCGATCGCCCGATTGACATTGCTCGCTCGTTTAATCTGCGGTCTCCTAAATCGCAGGTCGCAAAATTTTTCTCCCACCACTCCAGCATTTTTTGTCCCCTCTGATACTCTTGTCCTACTGATTATACCACTAATTCTCTCCTGACTCCAAATCCTTTCTGTACAAGCTTTTCCAGACTTAACGGGAAAAGTCAGATTCATCTATGGGGGTAAGGCACAGGCTTTCTTCATTCACCGTCCATGTGTTATAATCTCTGATAGCAACATTTGTTCGCATTAGGTTTCAACCGAGACTGTTGGCTGAAAGTGCTACAAAATCGGTTAAAGTTTCTCCTCAATCATGAGGAGAAAATCTTTCGAGTAATTTAAATCAAGCAGCTAGGTTTTAGCTGGGGATGGAGCAATCCTTGCGGAAGGCTTGATTTAATCGGAGCATTCATCAATCTGCAAGAACTGCGACTAGTTCAAAGTCTCCTATTCTTTGGAGTGGGACAGAGTGGATCTTCCGTAATCCAAGTTCGCGTAGCGTCTCGAAGAGATAGGGTATACGAAACTTACGTAGTAAGTTGGAACCCCCCGGATTTATCCGTGGGGTAGCTCAGATCTCTATCTTGTAATCACTTCATCAACATCCATTGACAAATTGTAAATATCCACCACTCAGTTCCTTGACTGCCAAATCATAAAACTGCTTACCATGTTCTGGGGTGGCTAAGGCAGGATTTGAACCCATTCGTCCGTCTGGGTAGCGGGTGCGAAAGTCAGCTGCACTATAAATCTTATGACCAGTTCCAACTTCTGGAGATAGGGGGACTTGTTTAATTGCCTCTGGATAAATGTACTGTGTTAAAGCTACTTCACTGGGTGTGGCATGGGAACCTTCTTGATCCCCATATAATTCTTTAGCTAATTTGTAGACGGAACTGCACATAAACCAGTTAGCTACGTGACATTGTACCTGCGGAGCATTAACAAGGTGCAGATCTTCCAAGTGGGCATAAGTTTCCGAGAAAGCTGCTTTCAAGGTAGCGATGTTTCCACCATGTCCATTAATAAAATAGAATTTTGTAAAACCTGCTCTGACTAAACAAGTTATATAGTCTCGGATGAGGTGGATTAAAGTTGTGGGACGCAGACTGATTGTGCCGGGAAACCCAGTGTGGTGTAGTGCCATCCCCACATTGATTGTTGGTGCAACCATCCCTGAAGTGGCTTCACCCACACCATGAGCGATCGCTTGGGCACAAATTGCATCGGTACCAATCAACCCTGTTGGTCCGTGTTGTTCTGTGGAACCAATGGGAAAGATAATCCCCTGGGATTCCTGGAGATACGCTTCAACTTCCTGCCAGGTGCTTAAATGCAGTAACATTGTGGAACTGAGATCCTCGTCAAGAATATCTTCTATGGTAGGGGCAAGAAGATTAATTTCTTTACATCCATCGGAGAGTGTAGCGATCCCGTGGCAGGAATAGGCTTCTTTGTTGATTCTGATTGGAGCGGAAGGACTTTAATTCATAGATTCGCAACGAGTCTTTAATGTTACTTGCTACTTCTTTAGGCTCTGACAACCGTTGCGAATTTCCTGGTATCAATTCCGGCTAATTACTTGATCTTGAGGTAGCTAATGGGAGAGATAAAAGTAATAGCTCTTAAACCTTAACTAATCAAAGCAATAATGTTTTTTGACGTCACTGGTAATTTCCCATATACAAGACATCCCAGCCGGAAAAGTAACTAAATCTCCTTTACCCATGTGCACTGGTTGTCCTCCATCTGGAGTAACAGTTACATCACCTGCTAAAAAGTAGCAAGTTTCTTGAGAATCGTAGGTCCAGGGGAATTTGGATACTTCTTTTTGCCAAATTGCCCAGTTGAAGACGTCTAGCTCCGTGAGACGTTTTTGGTCTGGTTGATGCTCAATTTTAATTTCCATGCACTATTTAGTCTAGCAGTAAGACTGGTAATCTTCTCCGCACTGATCTACTAAATAGCATAAAGCACGAAACCGCAAACCTACAAGCTCTTCGTACAGCGGGTTGATTTTGCACATAGGAGGAATGTGGGCTATTTTGCGACCGAACAGCACGATATCACGCTCAAAGGGACACTGGGCGGGAATTAACTTGGCAATAAATTTAGCCACTTTCCGGTTCTGAACTTCAATTTGGTCCAGCCATTGGCGTAATGGTTGCAGTAGATCCGTTTGAGGCTGATGAAGATGACTGTCCCCGAAAGGCTTAATGAAAGCAGAGAAAGCGATCCGTTGATTGTTAGTCCTAATCATGGTTGGAAAATAGGTTTTCTAGGGTTAAATGAACAATGCCAATTTGGCGGATTACCATGGGGCTGTTCAATTGGGTAATTTACATGGTAAATGCGGGTAAATGGCTTAAGTAATCACTATTGAAACTCACCACACGTTGATTAACTGTCCCGCTAAATACAAAATAACAAAGAAATTATGAAAATGGTATAGTCAATCCTTATTAATTGCTAATGTTGCAGATAGCAATTATCAATATTGAATCTAAATCTACAGTTTGGAAACTATAGGTCACTCTCAGAAGTTGGCTAGGAGATGAAATTGCCTATCTAGCTTGGTTTTAGTGGGTTTTAACTGCCTTGAGTACTAAGTTAAGGTGAGGGAATATGAGGGAAAAAGTTATACTTGTTACAAAACTTCACCATAATTTTATTTAATCATTTAGACAAAATTCCTTGATAAGTAAAACCTAATATAGCAAGAGCCAGAAACTTATGCTTTTGAGGAAAGGGGGAGAAGGAATAAATATTATTTACGGGACTTTCACCCTTTGTTGCTAATATATGAAAATCTTATTTAATTAGTAAATATATCTGTTGATACAAAAACTTTTTCCTAAATGATTAAGGGTTCGGATCTTAGTTTAAGTGACTCGGAACAACTTTAGTGTAAATAGGATTTTTGTCCTGTTATTCCTACTCAGGAAAACCAGAATTTGATTACAGGCAGTCCCCAGTTAGTAGGGAGGAAGCTGAGGTGTCAAAATCTAGACCTGAAACCCACGGACAGGGCTTTGGTGTGGTCGTTGCTTCTCTTTTTTTTCGAGACACTGCGCGTAGTTTGCGTAAATATTTTAAGTTCCTACGATAGGTAATAGTATCTGGATGATTTACTTCTAGCTGTTGTTCAAAAATTGCTAAAGCTTGGAGGTACAAAGATTCCGCTTCTGCGTAGCTATGGGGTGTGAGTCCCTTTCTTCGGTGATTAAAGCTATAATGTCTCTCATAAATTGGTTGCTAAATTTTGGCGCAAAATCCCATAGGGTATTTTAAATTACAGATGGCAACACATCTCAGCGGAACCAGAGCCACAACCGAACTCACAATTAAATGGGAACCCCTACCCAAAGATTTTCAACTAGAGGATGAACCAGTGGAGAATACAGGACAGCCACTGTTGGCGGCTGCTTTGCGCGAAAGCTTAGAAATTACTGGTTTCATCCAACCACAAATGTTGATAGCCTCTAACTTTGGACTATGTGCCACGGTCAACGACCAACTGGTGATTAAAGCCCCAGATTGGGTTTATGTACCTTCAGTGAAGGAAGTGATGAGTAATCGTAAAAGTTATACACCAATTTTAGAAGGTGACATCCCATTCATGGTAATGGAATTTCTCTCAGACACCGATGGGGGAGAATATTCAGTTAAGCGCACCTATCCACCAGGGAGATGGTTTTTTTACGAACAGATTTTGCAAGTACCCATCTACATAATTTTTAACCCAGATGGGGGATTATTGGAATATCATCAATGGGAAAATGGCGGTTATAAATTAAAGTTACCCGATGAAAATGGTCGTCACTGGGTGGAGGGGATGGGTTTATATGTAGGCACATGGCAAGGAACAAAAACCGAACGCACGGGTTATTGGTTGCGGTGGTGGGATCGGGATGGAAATTTGTTGCCTTGGGCTGTGGAACAAATTGCACGGGAACGTCAGCAAAAAGAAACGTTAATTGCTTACTTACAATCTCAAGGTATTGACCCCAATAACTTACCGCCATTTGAGTAGAAAGTCAATCAATTTTGGACGCAAGGATTAGATTTTGGATTGGTGATAAGAGGTGAGGTGTTTGTTTAGGGGGAACCTATGGCGATCGCTTAGCGTCTCGTAGAGAATCGCATGAAAATAGAGTTTTTAGAGTGGGGCAGTAGTTTCAGGAGAAATAGGGTAAATTGCGAAAACCATTACCACGCCTACATTTTTCAGGTTTTTGGCAATTTCTTGAACTCCTAAAAAAATGGGCGAACCGGGAGTTAATAATATCTAGGTCACTATTAATAGGGAGTATGGGAAGGGTTGTTCTTGGGGTAGCGCCCCTCTCCCCAATGAGCGACTGATGTACCATTGGCTGATGCTTTTACTCACGCTACTATAATCTGCACGGTTTGGCGCTTTACTTTTAAAATCGCGCTGGAGGTTACAGGTAAAGTTTTTTTGCCCAGGCAAAAGTCTAGAAATCAGCCGTTTTTATTATAGTTACGGTCTACTGTTTAACCACTCTTCGAGGTCAGTCACAGTAGAGAAATCAAAGATGGCTTCACCGAGTAATTCCAACTGCTCGACAGGCAATTGACGGATTTGCTCCACCAGTGGCGCTTGAATCTCTCCCAGTCGCCGATTTAATTGCTTTGTAATTAGCTGCTGCTTACCTTCTTGTCTACCTTCTTGTCTACCCCGTTGTTCAGCGAGTCTCTGAGTACTGGTAATGTAAGGCATCTTCATCTCCTCTTCATACTGAGCAATTTGTTGATCAAATTCTGCTTGCAATTTCTTTGGTAATGTCATTATCCAATCAATGAAGTCGTACAGATTAATAATATCTTGTCTTTCCAAGCCTTGCCGATACAATCGCTTCATCAACATTAGCTTGTATTCTTTCCTGGTTCGACGATCTCTTTTTGTGTCCAAAGTCCTCAGATGGACCATGACCACCGTAGTAAAGGGATTGCGGCTAGCTTCTAATTCTGACCATTTGTCTCGATAATCTAGCAGCTTAACTATGGGGAAATCAAATCTGAGTGTGGTTTTTTGTGCTTGCAGAATAAAATGGTCTGGTCGCCAATTAATATTATTATCTGCCAAGATTGCTAACGATTCAATGGGACATTTAAATCTGTCATAAATTTTGTAGTTGTAGATGTACATTCTATTGGCAAAATCTGATTCTGTTTGACTTTGGACTTCGATGTGAATGTATAACCATGATTCCTGACCATTTACAAGTACATCCGCTAACCGTCGCCCTATTTTGGCATCTTTAGTGACTTGTCTTAACTCTTTATCCAAAAATTCAATGGGTTTAGTCCAATCAATTGTGTCGTAAAGGTCAACAAAGAAAAAGCTAATAAAGTCCTGGAAGTATAACTCAAGCATATTTTTCCAGGGGGAGTCATATTTGGTCTGGGTGTTGGTCATATTATTGATGCCGGGTGATGCAAACATACATTGTCCCAAAATGCCTGCACTTGGGTGGAAAATCTGGGGGTTGAATCGGAGAAATAACCTCCGAAGCCATCATTTTTAGGTCTGTGTGGCACCCACCTAGATTCGCAATGGGAGAGTTTTTCAGCAGACCCTAATTTAGATGATGTAGAGGATATTGACAAATTAACTGCTCGCTTTTATCTGAAGCATCGTGCTACTCTAGCCCTGGAATTGATTCTTGCCCTTCTGGTATTTTACTATTCCTCTTACCCTTACTTGTACGATTGCTTTTTGGTTTGCTATTGTTTAATTTTTCTCGTTCTGCTCTAATTCGTTCTAGTAATACGTATGCTGGTTCATCATCTGGATCTTGAGGAGCAAGTTCTCCCCGAAAGGCTTTGGACAGGATGGATTGATTGAGGTGATTAAGTTGGCTTTTGGCTTTTTGGTATTGTTGCTCAACATTTTCCGTAGTCTTGAAGAGTGAGTCTATAAGCTTAACAATTTCCCTTTGCTCGTCAATTGGAGGAACAGGTACAGCTACTTCGTATAGAATCTCAAGATTGATATTTTTTTGTGCTGTTGCTGGAGCAAATATTTCCAAATCACTTTGAATCAGTTTAATGTAGTACATTGCTAGCACAGCTTCAAACATACCTTGTTGGGGAATGAAGCCTACAACACTGTCGGGGAAACAGGCAGGATAAGCTAGAACTGCTGTGTCTGCGATATTTGCGGCAATCGTAATACACACTGTACCTGATGGAAAAAGCCGACTTTGTAACAAACCAATTTCGTTGTAAGTTTGGCTGTGCTTAGTAATTCTTCCGTTAGCTCTTGCAATATCCCCTGTTTGAATAAAAGGGTATTTTCCATCAAAAAGCTTTGGGTCATTTCTTGGACGATGTTTTGACTTACCTCTAGTTAGTTCCCCTAAAATTTGTAGATGGCTCCAAACCCAATTTGCAGGTACTTTAGGTAAATTGCTCGGATCAATATTACAATATTTTAGTTCTTGCGGTTTCCTTTTATCTTGAATTTCTGCTTGACTATTTTTTGTTATTCTCTCCAATAAAACTGAAGCAGGTTCAACATCTGGATTTTCTACTCGCCAATCTGCTGTCAAATCGCCTCGGAAAGCAGCAGCAAGGACAGATTGACGAAAGCGATCGCACAATTGGGGTATTGCCTCTAGTGCTTCCTTTGCTTTTTGAGTGCGATCGTTCAACTCCTCAATCTTGGCAACAATCCTCTTTTGCTCGTTGAGGGGTGGAAGAGGACAAGAATATTCTTTGATAATGGCTTGGTTAATATTTGGTTGCGCTCCCCCTTGTCCAATCATTCTTAAATCTTCTCTACTATCTAACAAGTAATAAAAAAGATAAGGAATCAGGTCAGTTGTAACGCCTTTGGATAGTAAAACAGCACAGGCTTGGTTAGTTGCAGCAGGTTGAGCTAAAATTCCAAGTTTTCCAATAGTTGCTCCATACATTGCTAGAACTAAACTGCCCTTTGGAAAAATTTTTGCAGAACTATTAGCTAACCCCTCTTGAGTTATTGTTTCCTCAATCTTTTTAATCAAGCCATCAGGTAAATCCCCCGTTTTCACCCAAGGAATTTCACCACTAAAATATTCAATATTTTTTCTTGAAGGTGTTCCACCACTTGACCATTCACCTAACTCACCAAGGTTTGTCCATACCCAGCCTTCAGACAACTCTATCAATTTTTCACTCATGTGACCACTAACCTAATTTTTTACTATACTTTGCACGGGAATAAACTGCGTTTTGGTGAAGATAGGGAACAAAGGGAATTAAGTCCGAACTCCTGACACCGTAACCTCAAGATATGACCGATGGCATTATATCCACATTCCTACTCTAAAACTGGCATCCCCACCGAAGCACTAACAGCCTCAGCCGCTTCCTCCCCCTCCAGCAATACCATCAAAGCTTCCATCTCCTTAGTGGCAATTCGCAATTTTTCCATAATCTCAGCCGCAATCACCTCCGGTTCAGGTAAATTGTCCCCAGATTGTAAACTCTCATCCCTTAACCAAGAAATATCCAAGTTTTCATTCCGGTTCTTGATATACTCCCGCGTAAAGCAGCGAAACCGCCCATCCTCACCCAAATCCACACGGGGACTATGACCATTGGGGTCATCTCCATAACACTGCTCAAACTCAGCAAAATGCTCACGAGACAGAGGATAACGCTTACCAAAACTGGGCATATTGGTACGCATATCATAGATCCAAACCGCCTTGGTGTTGCCCTTCTCCGTTGTCCCCCGCTGGAAAAATAAGACATTGGTTTTCACACCTTGGGCATAAAAAATCCCCGTGGGCAACCGGAGAATGGTATGCAAATTGCACTTATCCATCAAATCAGCCCGAATTGACTTACCCTGTCCATCCTCGAACAAAACATTATCCGGTAAAACTACCGCAGCCCTGCCCCCTGGTTTCAATGACCTGTATATGTGCTGCAAAAACGCCAATTGCTTATTTGAAGTGGTGTAGGTGAAATCATCCCTCGTAGGCAACCCACCTCCCTTTTTTGTGCCAAAGGGCGGATTAGTAAGAATTACATCTGCTTTTACTAACTGCTGTCCGGCTGAAGAAAGGGTATCACCTAAATCAACTGCCCCCTCAATACCATGTAACATCATATTCATCAACAGCAAGCGGTGAGCATCCTGCACCAACTCCATACCATAAAATGCCTGATGCCGTTGAAAAGATTGCTGTGCTTCCGTCCATTCAAAGGGGTCATGGTGTTGACGAATATAGCCATCGCCAGCAATTAAAAAACCACCTGTACCTGCAGCCGGGTCTTGGATCAACTCCCCTGGTTGTGGCTTAATTAGAGCTACCATACAATCAATCAAAGGTCGAGGGGTGAAATACTGTCCCGCACCGGATTTCTTCTCATCGGCATTTTTCTGGAGTAGTCCTTCATACAAATCACCAAACTCATCTCGATGCTCGGAAAACCAGTCTAATTCGTCAATACTGGTAACCAGCTTTTTGAGGATACGGGGTTGTTTGAGGGAGGTTTGAGCATTCGCAAAAATTGTCTGTACCCGTTGGGAGGAATTTGTAGAACCCAACATGAGTAAGAGCGAGCGATAAAATTCCAGTTGGTCTACCCCATCTTTACTCACCAAATCACCCCAGCGATAACCCTCTGGTAATTGCCTTTGGGTCCCCGTCTCCTGTGCCATCTTCAAAAATAGCAGATAGGTTAACTCTGTAACATATTGTAGGTATGTAACACCATCATCTCGCAGAACGTGGCACAGATTCCAGAGCTTTTGCACAATATCAGAGGTAACTGCCATAATTTGAGTCAATCAATTTTAGATTTTAGATTTTAGATCAACCCCATACCTTCATGTTGGCGCCTGAGTAAAAAATTGTAGATTGTAAATTGGCACATCCAAAATCTAAAATTTGGTCAGGATTAAAGGTTATAAGGATAACATCGAGTTCAAGAGCCAGCATGACACCCCACAGGATTCATCCCGCTTGAATATCTTAGTTGGCTTTGTGACTTTGCGCGAGCTATTTAATTAGCTACATCCCAAATATTTTCCTGAATTTGGACCACAATATTCTCTAAATTGCCGCCAAAAACCTGATCGAGCCTTTCAAATCCACCACCTTGGGTTTTAAACTCCCCTTGATCCAAAGCTTCACGATCAACAATGGTTTCTACTTTGAGCTGTTTACCAATCCGTTCTAACCACTGACGTTGTTGAGGTGTCCAAGGCTGACTGTCCAGGATTTTCTTCATTGCCCGATCTACCCGTTCTGCGTAGGGAACCAAGGCATCTCCCAAGGTAGCCTGACGAATAAAGCCAATGATGGAAGCGGCAATCTCTTCATTAGTAGTTTCTCGCCATGCCGTTTTGAGGTTAGTTTCCGTATATCCTGCTGTGTCTAATAGCATTCGCAGTTTCTTGAGTTCTGCCCTAGTCAATTCACGGGGACGCTGTATCACAATTATCAAGGCGGGTATCTTGTTCATGTTGTCTGACAAGAAAGCCCTAAAGCTATCTAAATAATCTTCTGGACGTTCAGCATTGCCATAACCCCGTTCAATAGCCATTAACTCGTCAGTATGGCGGGAAACCAATATTGGCTGGGTACCACCATCTCGACGATCAAGTATTTGGGCGATCGCTTTTCTTTGTTTCCACCATTCCCTTACCTGCTCTGGTGTAATTTGCTTGAGATGGGCAACCATATTTGGTAATGGCATTCCGGCGATCGCTTCTACCTGTTCTTGACTATGAGCACTCAGATGCCTGCGTTGACGCTGAAGTTTTGCCAGGAGTTGGCTAACGACCATTTCCAAAGCGTCGGGGGTATTGACTGTTTCTAACTCCTCCACCAGTTGGGTAAAGGAAATATTGGGGTTGACCACCACAGGCCTCATAGTAGAGACAGGGGCGATCGCTTCATATAATTGCACAGCATCAAAAATTCTAAATACCTCTTTGCCAATATCATCACAGCGACGGGTAGCCCTACCTAGCATTTGCTCATAGAGAATCCGAGAATTAACTCGACGAATAAACACCAAATTACAAATACTGGGTACATCAATGCCTGTGGTTAATAAATCCACAGTTACAGCCACTTTCGGATTAACTTCATTCCGGAATTTCCTAATTAATTCCAATGGTTTATCGGCCTTCCCTGTAATTTTCACGATGGCATCGTCCTCGACACTGCCATATCTCACCTGAAACGCTTGTTTCAGCCGATTAACCACAATATCTGCATGACCATCAGTAGCACAGAAGATCAGCGTTTTTCCTGGTAACGACAGGTCAATATACTCCGCTAATGCTTGAGCAACAACGCGGTTAAAATCCTCCGTAATCACTTTCCGATTAAACTGTTCTACCTCAATCCGCACTTCATCAGGGGCATTAACTAAGTCAAGTTGTCCTGTTTGGGGGTTGAAAAATTCCATCTGCTCCCCAACATTCCAAACTATCCCCTCCTCTGATAACTTTGTCCTAATTTTGAAAGGTACTTCATGATCAATCAACCAACCATCTATCACTGCTTCTCGATAGCTGTAGATGTATACAGGTTCACCAAAAATTTGTGTGGTATGTAATGCCGGGGTAGCAGTTAAACCAATTTTTACAGCGTCAAAATGCTCCAACACTCGACGATATTTGGAAACGTAATCCTGAAAATCTCTAAATTCTAATTCGCCATCGCTTAACTCTCGATCTAGTAAATAGCCTCGGTGACACTCATCCACAACAATGCAATCATACTGGTCTGGTGTAATCATAGATGCACTATCCCCAGGGTAGAGAATCCGCTTGACCATACCTTGGACCGTAGCGATGTGGACTTTGGTATCCCGGTCTGGTTCGGTGTCTTTTAGTCCCCTAATCTCGAAGATATCGGCGAAACTTTGGAGGTTTTCCATCCGGGAATCTTTAAAAGCGTTGTCAGTTTGCTCCCCCAACGCAGTGCGATCTACTAAAAATAGGATGCGTCGAAATCTTTTGGTTTTAAGTAAGCGATACACCAAAGCAATACAGGTTTTAGTTTTACCTGTACCTGTTGCCATTGCTAACAGTAATACCCGTTTTTCCCTAGCTAATGCCAACTCTGCCGCTTGAATGGCACGAATTTGATAATCACGCAATTCTAAACCATAGTTAAAACTTTCCTGAGCTAACCGGGTATGTGCCTGATCAATATCTTGAGTTAAAACATCTAATAAACCTTGGGGACTATACCAGTTGGGGAGACAAACCCGTAAATTAGTGGGGCGACGCAAATCACAAAACCAAATCCCGCTTTTGGTTTGAAGTTGCTGTAAATATGGTCTACCGTTAGTGGCAAAGACGAAGGGGACTTTGTAGTTTTGCCAAGGGCCACCAGGAAACACTTCCTCCCCCAAAATTTGCCACCCTTCACTGTAGAGTTTGGCTTGGTTTAATGCACCTTCGGAAACATCCTTACTTTGACGTTTCGCTTCCACCACTGCCACAATTTGCCACCCACAGAATAAGGCATAGTCCGCACGTCCATTGGCTGTGGGATATTCAGCGATGGCTAAGTTTCTTCCTTTCTGGGGACGGACACCATTTTGATAAGTCAATTCTTCTGAATTTGCTTCCCATCCAGCTGCTTGTAGTTGAGCGTCGATGAGTTTTCGTGTTTCTCGCTCATCTAAAAACACCCCACTTTCAGCACTCTGAGCTTGGGAAATAGTTTGCTCAATTATTTGTTTTGATTTCTGTTGAGCTTGAATTTCTACTAAGTGATTCAATACTTCCTGTGCTTTGGCCTCTGCTTCCCGTGCTAACTCTTCTGCTGAATTCCGTCGCTGGGCTTCTATATTCGCTAATGCCTGTGCTGCTTCCACTGCTGATAACTGTTCTTTTACTTCATCTCGCAGACGTGCTAACTCAGCTTTGAGAGCTTGTGTTTCTATTTTTGGATCAGCTGGCGGAATAAATGGACCTGGGTTGAAATTGGCATTTTTGGTAAACACTCGATGATACCAAATACCCAACGCCCGAGCATATTTCAACCCACTTAAAGCTAGACGGTGATTGCCGAAAATCTCATGGGTTGCTGCATTGCCTATTTTACGTAGTTCGTGGAATAGTTGGTCAACTTCTCCCTTGAGTAATCCGCGATCGCGCAACCGATTGAGCAAATCAATCTGTTTTTCGTTCTCCACTTCATACAGCCCAATATTGGCTGCTGCTAATTGCGCCAGTAATTCACCAAACTGCCGCAATTTCAGCAAACAGGTATTAGGGTCATCTGCAAAGTACCGCTCTGCTAGAGTACCTAATCGAACCAGTTGTGGATCGTGAACGGCAAGAAATGAGAAGTTTAGGGACTCTGGCATATCGGCTTTAGGAAGTCAAGTTTATCTCAGGCTGTAAAAATAGCTTCATTCGGCACTTTCTTATTATAGGTTTCCTCGGGTAGGTTAACGATATCTATGGCAATAAGGTGTTACAGTATTTCGCTCTTCGGTGAGTTCCCATTAGTATAAGAACTATGCCCGGAAAAAAATGCCCTGCCGTATTTAGGGATGAGATCCAAAATTGAGAGAGTTCCTCCTAATCTAAAATTGATTGACTGTGGATCGCTCCAACAGGGTTGTCATAGATAAAACCTGATGTAATTCGCCCCAAAAAATAACAAAGACGCAAAGAATAACTTCGCGCCTTTGCGCGAAATCATCCCACCGTTTCCGGTAATAACCGCTTCACACCTTGGTGTGCAAAACTTTGCAAAAATGCCATCTGCTGATTTTGTTGAAAAACATTTTGCAAACTTTGGCGCAATTGCTCCAGATTCAACCCATTTCCTGAATCTAAGGCAATTTCCTGCTGTTCCAAATAGGTAACTAAGCTCAACCCGGCAACTCTGGTGAGATAGGCTGCACTGACTCCCTGCACTAGTCCCCCAGCAACGAAGGTAATGGCGTTAGTTTTAAGAACTGTAGTAATGGCACTGGTGGAAAGTTCAACTAAGCCTAATTTCAGCATCAGACTCCCCACTGTTCTTACCACAGTCTGAGCCTGTTCTAGGGAAAGTTTCTGCTGATAAATTTTCCCCAAATCGATCACCATTTGAGCATTAATGGCCGCAGTGGCCAAAATATCTAAGGTGGGGACTGGATTGGCAAAGGCAGCAGCAGCAGCGAACCATTGATATTGTTCTATGATGGGGGTAGAGCGATCGCTCCTAATTCGATTCAGCCACGTTTTCACCTCAGCTTGCAGCAACTTGGCTCTCCTGGTGGTAGTAGTCCAAACTAGTTGCTGTGCTTGTTGTAGTAAAACCTCGCCTAATTGCTGTGTCAAGTGTTGGGTGTCTGGTGCAGTTTGTTCCATCCACTCCTGCACAGAACCATCTGTTTGGTGTTTCCTCACTTTCACTGGTAGGGGAGATACCGCAGCCGCGACTACATTTCCTTGCAACCGCTGTTTCAAGGATTGCAAGATGCTAGCACGTTCATCAGGTAAATATTGGTCTTGTTTGTTAAAGACCAACAGTAGTGGCAGATTTGCTGTTTTTAGCCGTTGTAAAACTTGAAATTCTGAGTCCGTTAAGTCACCATTTGTCAGAAACAGGACAAAATCACATTTTTCTACCTCTGCCAAAATAACTGCGTCTGATTCATCACTGAATAAGGGTGCAGTTTCGTGACAATGATATCTGGGCTTGAGGACTTGAATTAAACTACTTTTACCAACAGACTTACCCCCAGTTACAGCCAAGTTAATTTCTTGTCTGTCTAACTCCAAATGTAATTCGGCAACTTGTTCTCGCAGGGTCTTTAAAGAAGGGTGGTTTTCTGCTTCCTGTGCCAGTTGGTTAATTATAGGTTCAATTTTGGCGATCGCTTTTTCTGCTGTCTCCCGTTCTGTAACTATCCCATTTAGTGGCTCTGAACTGGTTTTTACACTACTGTGCCGGAATAACCACAAACCACCTCCCACTGCTAAGGCACTCAATAGACCAAATTCACCTATTTTGATTAGGGAATCGTGCCAACTGTCCAATATCCACAGGATAAAGGAAAGTCCTAATCCTGCTACTAAAATTGGTCGCTGCAACTTCACAACCATGATTCTCCGAGCTTCTGATCGCTTTTATCTCACTTTAGATCAAAACCTCGCCCTCAGCTTTTAAAAGGTTATTGTTGCAACTATCCGTGTAAAACTTCGTCAACTGATACACAAAGTGTAACTGTAAACTCTATGAATCCCCTGCTGCGCTGGAAATATGGCATCATTGCCGTTCTAGCTACAACAATAATTACCCCTGGTTTTAGCCTTGCTCCCGCTAATGCCCAATACAACCTCAATCAACACCAATCAGTTAGCATCCCAGCTAAAGTTACTTTCCAAGTCACCTACGACAAGGAGAAAGTGATTGTTAGTCCTGGGGAGACCATTCCCTTAACACTGAAAATACCTAACGATATCGTTGATGCTAATAAAAACATCTTAATTCCTTCTGGTGCTCAAGTGGTGGGACAGCTGCAGCCTGCCGAGCTTGATTCTAAACAAGGTGTGCAGTTTGTAGCTCAAAAACTAATCTACCCCTCTGGTCGGGAGCAATCAATCGATGCCAGTTCTAAAATTTTTACTAAAACGGAAAGGATCTCTAAGGGAACTGATACTGACCATATCCTAACAGATGCTGCCATTGGCGCTGGTGCTGCCAGTGTACTAGCACTCATTACAGGGAACCATAAGATAGAAGTCCTAGAACCCATCGGTGGTGCAGCAGCTGGTGCTTTAGCCAGTGTATTATTGCGAAAAAAATCCGCCGATGTCTTTGTTCTCCGACCTCAGGATTTGGCAATTACACTCAACTCTAGTTTACCAGTATCCCGCTAGTGAAATTGACCGTTCCTTAATTAGGGGCGCTACGAGCATGGTGAAACTTTTGTTACGCCTCAGCTACTATAACTTCAAGGTAAAATTATTTACAAATTAATGTAAATACTGGAAACTTTGAATTGTAGATCATGTCTCACAAATTAGCAGCAAACGATTATTGTGGTGGAGTCAAAAATAATGTTTAGTTTTAACCGTTGGCAGACGGGAACAGCAGTACTTATGGTCTTAGGTATCACAGCAGGTACTATAGCACCTTTGACAATTACTGCCCCTTCCTTGGCTCAAGTCAATTTTTCTGATGTCCAATCTGACTACTGGGCAACGCAGTTTATTCAGCAACTCTCACAACGGGGTATAATTGCCGGCTTCCCCGATGGCACTTTCCATCCAGAAGATCCCGTAACCCGTGCTCAGTTTGCAGCGATGATCAACAAAGCCTTCCAAAAACCAGCCCTACGGCAACAAGTCAAATTTAAGGATGTACCCAACAACTACTGGGCATACAATGCTATTGAGCAAGCTTACACCATTGGCTTCTTGTCAGGATACCCCGGCAACATTTTCAGACCTAACGAAAATATTCCCCGTCAGCAGGTTCTGGTTTCCTTGGCTAATGGTCTGAATTATGCTCCCACAGGGAACGCTGATACCGTCCTCCAACAATATAATGATGCCAGCGGTATTGCTAGCTATGCCCGCACCCCCATTGCAGCAGCAACAGAAAAGCAAATTGTTGTTGACTACCCTGATTTAAAAACCTTAAATCCAACGGTTAACGCCACTCGTGCTCAGGTAGCAGCTTTTATCTATCAAGCATTAGTGAGTTCTAATCAAGCCACAGCGATTAACTCCCCATACATCGTTGGCTATCAAGCGCAACCCACATCCGTAACTGTTCCCAAAGAAACAGTGATTCCTGTCAAATATGATCGAGCTAAAAAAATTCTCGTCGCACAAAACGAAACAGTACCTTTAACCCTCATAGTTGCCCAAAATGTAGTGACACAGGAGGGGACGGTGGTAATCCCTGCGGGCAGTAAAGTTAGTGGTGAACTCAGACCTGCTAAAGGTGGTTCTCGATTTGTCGCCCAGAAATTGACCCTATCCTCAGGTGAATCATACGATATCGATGCTTCATCGGAAGTGATTACCAAAACCGAAACTATCCATCAAGGTATTAATACAAGAGGAGTAATCAGGGATAGCGTATTAGGCGCAGGTGCAGGGGCAGCAATAGCAGGTGTTACAGGTGATGATACCATTACTGCTGGAAAAGTCTTAGCAGGTGCAGGTGTGGGTGCTTTAGCTGGGGTGTTCTTCGACAAGAAGAGTGTGAAATTGATCGCCATTGAACCCAACACAGATCTACAATTAACCGTCCACCAAGACTTACCAATTTCTCTCAAATAGATCAGTACTTGAACAGAATTAATTACACAAACTCTCTTGCTGGAATCCTTTATCCAGTCTAGATAAGACTAGATATTAGTTTGTAAATATTTCTGTTCGGTTACTTATTGATTGGAGGCAGGGGAGAAAAACCAATCCTCAACCCTAGTCCCCAATCCAAAATCTAAAATCTAAAATTGCCTGGCTTCTGGCAACCAAACAATAAATGTAGTTCCTGGAAAATGGGTTGAGGAGATGGCTGAGTTGATTGCTGGGCTGAAAACTTCTATTTCTCCCTGCATCTGCTCAATTAGCTGTTTGGCGATCGCTATCCCCAACCCTGTGCCGGGAATCTCCGTTTTTGCCTGCACTCCTCGATAGTGCCTTTCCCCCAGATGCTCTAAATCTTGGGGAGGAATACCAGGACCAGTATCACTGATAGCTATACCTTGAAAACTCGCTCTTTTGTTCCCTAGCTGAATCAAAATTTTGCCGCCACTGGGAGTATATTTCAAAGCATTATCAATAATATTACTTAATACCTCTTGCAGAGATCTGCTGTTAGCCTGCACGGGAGGCAGATTTGGGGAAATTTGAGCAATTAGTTGAAGATTTCGTTCTTGGGCAATGGCCTGGGCTGATACTAATAAAGGTTTTAATAATTCTGCTAGATAGCAATTGGTGGGTTTATCTCCCACCCCTGGCAATAGTAGGACTGGTTTAGCTTCTTTGTGAACCATATACACTTCATTTTCTGACGGTGGCAACGGTTTTAAATCCGCATCTGTCAGGTCAATTACTTGGTCAAACTGTTGTAGTAACTCTTTGAGGCGATCGCTCTCTCGAACTATACTGGCTGCAACTTCTCGATTTGGGTCTGCTGATCGCAATCTTTTGAGTAGCAGTTTGCCAAAAGTCCGCAGTGCTGTGAGGGGATTGCGGAACTGGTGTAGGAGATTATCTAGTAAATCCCCTTGTCTTTCTTGGAAAATCTGCTGTTGATTCAACTGGTGTTGCAACCATGCTCGGCGCTGGTCTAGGATACAAGCGATAGCTAAAGTTTGGGCAATTTTCTGGATTTCACTTTGCTCATGTTCATTCCATCCCCGATCTTCCCTACCTGTTACCAGTAACCCCATCATCACCCCTTCATAAATCAGCGGTAAGACGATTTGGTGATTACTCAGCAAGTATTCTTCAGGTTCTATTGAGGAAGCGGCAGATTCTAACTCTGCTGTCAATAACCTGCTTTGATGATTGGGTAAAACCAAAACATTCGATACTGTAGCCCCAGTAATCCCATCACTTGTTGGTAATATTGCTGCTTCTGGGTAGACCACCACAGGAATCAGTTGTGCCTTACCTGTAGAGGAATCCACCAATTCGTGCGTTAAGTAAACCACGCTTAAAGATGCTCCCAACCCTTGGGTGAGTAACGCTATTTGCTCTCGGCACAAAGCTAGAAAATCAGCACTAGCAGACATTAACATTTTTTAGCTACTGTTGGGGATTACGGTTTTTGAGGGAGAATTAAAGGATTTGCTTGAGTTTCCCTACCTCATTCAATCAAGCTTAACTAAAATCTTTTCCGTAGTAATTTGCCCCTGAGGATGATTTTCTTGGCTGCTTTGGATTTCTCCACAGGAGAGAATATTAACTTCTTGTATCAAAAGGTTAAAAACCATTGATTTTCTAAACTAGAACTTCTATAATGACGACGGATTTTGTAGCTATAACTACAATATATCGTTTTAAAGAGGAGGAGAATAGTTTGGCAAGGAGACGCAAGAGGAAAAGTCGTCGTCGCCAAGAAGGTCGGCGAATACTAGAACATGTGCCTCAATATAACATCGAAAGCGGTGAAGATAAACCTGTGACAGCAGCCAGAAAGTTCATTCAGGCTGAAGGTATATCACCACCTGCTCTACTACTTGTAAAACGCAATGAACACACCACAGACCGTTATTTCTGGGCTGAAAAGGGTCTGTTTGGTGCTCAATACGTAGAAGAAAATCATTTTTTGTTTCCGAGTCTGAGGGTTTTAGAACCTCCTACAAGTCAGGAAATCTTACCTGTGGCTAGTCGGTGAACTATAAATGGCTCCTGACTATAATTAACTGGCGGAATTGTCCAGTTTATGCAAAAACTCGACTTTTTTTTAAGTTTGTAGTTGAACAAGCCCTAATGGTATGTTCAATCAATTGGACCATCTCCATCTGTTATTCAGTTGGACAGGAAAATTACCCACGCTGCACCGTTAGGTCAGCGTGGGCTTTTAGTAGCTAGCACTTTAAGTACTTGAACAGAATTAACTACACAAACTCTCTTGCTGGAATCCTTTATCCAGTCTAGATAAGACTAGATATTAGTTTGTAAATATTTCTGTTCGGTTACTTACTAAATTGGCTTCAGCCTTAGATTCCTCTGTAGCTCAGTGAGTTCGTCTCGATGGGCAGTCACCGTAATTTTACTTGGATCTACCTTGAGGTATACTTTCTCGATTCTTCCTGCTTTTTGCCAATAAAATAGGCCACTCAGAGGGGACAGCAGTAATATTGCTGGAGACCACTGACTTAGATTGGGAAAAAGTAACGACAAGACTAGTGCTAGACAGGAAAGACCAGTAGCCGCCAGCAGGAACAAAAAAACAGCTAAAAACCAGCTAGGTCGGACAAATCCTTCAAAGGTTACTTGATTTTGCTGTTGATCAACTGCTGCTATTCGGTAAGCTCGTAGACGAAAATACGCTTCTAATCGAGGCATCAGAGCAGCCTCATCTTGCTCAGATACTAAGTACACAGTTTGAGTGCGGTCTTTAGTTGAGGCACGAATAAAGAAAAATAGCCCAACGGCTAAGAGCAAGGTTAAAAGAAACGTGGATGGTAAAACTGCATTATCCATCATACTTATTTGTTACTTTGTTTGCCGATTAATGTAATCTTGCCAAAGCCAAGCTAGATGCTTCGCTTTAACTTGCCACAGAGGAGAAACTTGGTACATCCGTCTGGGACGTCCCCGTCCTTCAATTCTCTTCCAATACCCTGTAATTACCCTTTCGTCTTCCAGAAATTTGAGCGCACTATAAAGTATGGTATCGGAAAGTCGATAGCTAGGATATTCATCCTCTAGTCGCTGAATCAATTCACTACTGCAGGAGTCTTCTTGCAGTGAAACGTATAGAATATAACAAACTGCTAGCTCCTGACAGAGGTAAATTGGTGTAGGATTTTCAAAAAATCGGTATATACTGTCAATTTTCATAGTGAGAGACAATTAAAAAATGGTCTTGAAACTTTTATCAAAGTAAAAAATATACCTCTACCCACTAGTAAAGGAGGTACCACAGTTTTCCTATCTAACGCTACTAAACAAGACTTGATTATATCCGTTTAAGAGAAAACTGCTCCTAGCGGTTCACAGTCCGTAAAATTTATTAGTACTGTAATCTCTTGAGCTAGATGTCAATAGCGTTTGGAGAGGTACAAATAGCGGTTGATTTTACTTTTAAGTAGTTGAGCAGAATTAATTACACAAACTCTCTTGCTGGAATCCTTTATCTAGTCTAGATATTAGTTTGTAAATATTTCTGTTCGGTTACTTAGTCTGCTAAATTCCATAAGGCCCCTAGCCTCCTTCCAAGAAAGTCGATTAAAAATTAATTTACTTTCTCTTGCCTCAGTATCTGGTGTTTTAGCCATGACAATAGGTATTATTCAATTTAATTCTGCGAATTTCAACCGAAGTTAAGGGTGCATTTCCGAACTTAATCAACTTTGAGTTGTACATCCTTCTAAAGGTAGATTTAACTAAGACAGTTTGGAGGAAACGAGGAACTACCACATCCTTCTCCACCACACCCACGTCACATCTAGTTAGGTGGGATTGTAAACTTACTTAAGCACAAGTGCAAATTGGTGGTCTATTATGTCACAAAACCCTGATGCCCCATCTTCCTCTAATATTCGGGCAATTGCTCAAATGTTTCGCCTTACAGGTTGGATTAGTTTCTGGATTCAGTTGGTACTAGGTATAATTGCTGCCATAATTCTACTGTTAACATCCAGTCAAAGATCTAGTAACGCTGCTGGTAATCCAGGAACAGGATTTGGTATTTTTTTGGCAATTTGCGGACTAATTACCTTAGGCGTAGGTATTTATTTAGCATATCGGTATACCAGAATTGGGTCCCAGCTGCAATCAGCCAATCCCAGCAACCGACCACGAAAAATCGAGACTATACAAGTGTTGCGCTTGGGCGTAATTGTAAATTTGGTGGGAATACTCTTGACCCTTTTAGGGGCACAGGCGATAGTCGGCACCTTAGTCGCCAGGGCTATTACCCAAACTCAATTTATATTCACCTCCCAATCTAACCAACCATTTATCACCGGTTTAGATATGTTTGTAGTACAGGCAAATACCAACACTATCTCAGCCCACTTTGCCGGACTAGCTGGCTCCCTCTGGTTACTCAATCGCATTACCAAATCGTAGGATAATTTTTCTAGTTGCAATTTCTGTGAAGAAAAGCCAAAATCAGTAGATGCTGATGTATTGTTAAGATAGATACTAAGCGCAAAACAAAAGAAAAATCTGTGCTGGATATTAAGCAAATCCGGGAAAATCCCCAATTAATTCAAGAAAGGTTGAACAGTCGGAGCGGAAAACACGACATTCAACCCATACTACAGTTAGATCAAAAGCAGCGGGAACTGGAAGGGATACGTAGCCAACTCCAAGCCCGTAGCAACGAAATCGGCAAAATTGTTGGGCAAAAGATTAAATCGGGTATTAATCCTCAATCCTCAGAGATTGAAGCTTTGCGGGACGAAGGTAATTCTATCAAGGCTAGATTGAGTGAACTAGAACCACAAGAAAGGGAACTCAAAGCGGAAATCACCCAACTTCTACTAGCACTCCCTAACTTGCCCAGTGACTCTACACCTATTGGGAAGAACGAAGAGAATAACTTAGAAGTACGTCGTTGGGGTGATGAGTACATTCCCCAAAATCCCAATATTCTACCCCATTGGGAAATTGGGGAAAAGCTAGGTATCCTGAATGTAGAACGAGCGGTCAAAGTCGCCCAAAGCCGCTTTGTCACTTTAATAGGTTCAGGTGCAGCTCTAGAGAGAGCATTAATTCAGCTAATGCTGGCAATGCATACCCAAGCTGGTTATGTAGAACTTAGTCCACCCTTATTGGTAAATACTGAATCTTTGACTGCCACAGGTCAGCTACCCAAATTTGCCGAAGAAAGCTTTAGATGTGCTGACGATGATTTATGGCTAATTCCCACAGCAGAAGTTCCCGTTACCAACCTTTACCGAGGGGAGGTTCTTGCTGCTGAGGACTTACCTATCTTTCACACTGCCTATACTCCCTGTTTTCGCCGTGAAGCTGGCAACTACGGACGGGATATGCGGGGACTGATTCGCCTGCATCAATTTAATAAGGTAGAGTTGGTAAAGTTTGTCCACCCCAGTACATCCTTTGAAGAACTGGAAAAATTGGTGGGGAACGCAGAAGCTATCTTACAGGCACTACAGTTGCCCTATCGAGTGGTAAATTTATGCACAGGTGATTTAGGTTCTTCTGCAACCAAAACATACGATTTAGAAGTTTGGCTACCTTCCTCCGGCAAGTACCGAGAAATTTCTAGTTGCTCCAATTTTATAGATTTCCAAGCACGACGGGCTGATATTCGCTTCAAGGAGGGAGGCAAAAAAGGGACTCAGTTTGTGCATACCTTAAATGGTTCTGGTTTAGCTGTAGGCAGGACAATGGCAGCGATTTTAGAAAATTATCAACAACCAGATGGGACAGTACGAATCCCACCAGTACTGCAACCTTACTTAGGACGTGAGGTGTTGTAAACCATGGGGCTGGGAAATCCTCCCCTGCTCGTCAATGGCTAATCCCCCACATCCCCAAATCTCCCATTAAAATGGGAATATATATTCTGAAAATATTTGCTCACTGATTTGCTCTATGCAATTTTATCTAGAAGCGATCGCCGTCTTGGCAGTTCTGATCTTGGTACACGAACTAGGACATTTTATCGCGGCACGTTCCCAAGGTATTCACGTTAACCGCTTTTCCTTGGGTTTTGGCCCGGTCCTCTGGAAGTATCAAGGACCAGAAACTGAATATGCAATCCGGGCGTTTCCCCTGGGAGGTTTTGTGGGTTTTCCCGACGAAGACCCCGATAGCAACATTCCCCCTAATGATCCCAATCTGCTACGTAACCGACCAATCTTCGACAGAGCGATCGTCATCAGTGCTGGAGTAATCGCTAATTTAATATTTGCCTATTTGGTCTTAGCCCTGCAATTAGGTATCGTTGGTATACCTCAAGGCTTCAATTATCAACCTGGTGTGACTGTCCAGCCTGTTAGTGAACAATCCATTGCCTATCAAGCAGGTATTAGGGAAGGAGATATTATCCTGGCTATTAATGGTCAGGAACTTCCCTCATCTGAAAATTCAATTGTCATACTGACAAAAGAGATTCGCAATCATCCCCATCAGCAGATCCAACTGAAAATCCTCCACCAAAACCAACAACGTGACCTGACATTAACACCGACACAAGGGGCTGATGGCAAAGGGTTGATTGGAATTCAGCTAAGTCCAAACGGCCAACCCGTTTATCGTCGTCCCCTTAACCTAGGGGAAATTTTCAGCCTTGCAGCTAGCAGATTCCAACAATTGTTCGTAGGCACAGTCAATGGTTTTGGGCAGTTGATTACTAACTTTCAACACACTATTGGTCAAGTTTCTGGTCCCGTTAATATCGTTAAAGCAGGTGCTAAATTAGCTGCTGATGACAGTACTAACCTGTTGACCTTTGCAGCCCTGATTAGTATTAACCTAGCAATCATCAATATTTTGCCACTACCAGCTTTGGATGGGGGACAACTGGCTTTTCTATTGATTGAAGGGTTACGAGGTAAACCTTTACCTGCCCGAATTCAAGAAGGTGTCATGCAAACTGGTTTGATGCTACTCCTAGGACTCGGGATTTTTCTCATTGTCAAAGAAACTACTCCAGCCGATTGGATCCAAAAGGTACAAAAATTGTTCCAGTGAAACCTCCAATAGAACGGGCGAGGGAGATTCTCTCCCGCCTCAAAGCTCTTTACCCAGATGCTACTTGTTCTTTAAGTTACTCCTCCCCAGTGCAACTGCTGGTAGCAACTATTCTCTCCGCTCAATGTACTGACAAACGAGTAAATCAAGTAACACCAGCATTATTTAATCGGTTTCCTGATGCAGCCAGCTTAGCTAATGCTGACCTAGTGGAATTAGAAGGGTTAATACGTTCGACAGGTTTTTATCGGCATAAAGCCAAGAATATCCAAGGTGCCTGTCGAATAATTGTGAACGAGTTTAACTCCGTGGTTCCCAATCAAATGGAGCAGTTATTACGACTTCCAGGTGTGGCGCGAAAAACAGCAAATGTGGTCTTAGCCCATGCATACGGGATTAATGCTGGAGTTACAGTAGATACTCACGTCAAGCGTCTCAGCCAACGCTTGGGTTTAACCGAGCATAAAGATCCCATCCATATTGAAAAGGATTTAATGGTACTACTACCCCAACCAGATTGGGAAAATTGGTCAATTCGTCTAATTTATCACGGTCGCGCCGTTTGTAAAGCTCGTTCCCCTGGATGTACAGCTTGTGCTCTGGTTGATTTGTGTCCTGGGGCTGAGTAAGACACACATATTTAGGGTCTGCAGAAAAAGTCATTATTACAGCAGTTTTTGATCAACCGTGCCACAGATAGAAATCATCAAAACTAGTCCTAGACTTCTTTCTATAATTTATTTTTGTGGCGGGTTTGATATCAAATTGCTGTAAGTAACCGAACAGAAATATTTACAAACTAATATCTAGTTTTATCTAGACTGGATAAAGGATTCCAGCAAGAGAGTTTGTGTGATTAATTCTGTTCAAGTACTTATATCACCTCGTCTGATAGTGGAGAGTAAAGATTATCTCACCATTGCGCTAAAATTAGGCTTTTGTTTGGGTTGGGGCTACTTGGCTATCTGTTTGCAGTTCTAAATCTGGCGCATTCAAATTATTATTATTTGACTATAATATGTGCTTTCGACATTGGATTACAGTCATCTATGTACATCATTGATGCCTTATGATAGCGCTCTAAATACCTGTTTTTTGTTGCTGATTCTCCTCCAAGGCGTGCTTGATCTCTTTGAATACCTCGATTTAAAGCAATTTTAAAATCAGTATGAACAAAAATGCGAAAGTCCCAATAATCATTTAGTTTTTCTTTAAACAAGAAAGTGCCATCAACAACTAGAATTGTATTTCTAGCCGCAACTTGTGGCTCAGGATTTACAGAAATATCTGTTTCTAAGTCAAGAGATTTAGTTTGATAAGTTAAATTACCTCCTTTACCCAATGGTTTTAGTAGACGTTCTATAAGTGCATCATAATCATGAGCATTCTCATAATAAGCATGAGCTAAACTTTGAGCTTCGCAATAGCGTAGTTTTTTGGGGTTATGAAAATCATCGATAGATGTTTTAATACAGGGATAGCCTCGGCTGATAATTTCTAAAGCAATTTCTTGAGCTAATGTACTTTTTCCTGAAGCCGTAATTCCACTCACCCCTACTCTAATAGGATGCTCCAATCTTAATTTCTCTATTTCACAGACGATGAGTTTGATAAGTTCCTGTCTGCTACCTTGACCCCTATTCATGCAACAACCCCTCTATTCACTATTAAAAACTTTATGAATTATACTGTTTTTGGTCGTTCTCCAACACCGGGAAGTATCGCCTAGCATTAAGGGGTTTCTTCCACCCAGTCAATCAGTAAACCACAAACTTTGGAAAATGAAGGTAAAAATAAGGGTTTCAGCCTTCGTGAACCAGGAGTATTCACTATTGGTTTAAGAGCACCCACTTAGAAAAGTTTATTGCTCAAAAGAAAAGTACTTCTTCAACTCTCATTACCGACAAAACTTTTCATGTAAAAACAGATGAAATTAGAAAAATACCCTTTAAAACTGAAAAAATAAGTGATTCACCTTCGCCTTCATCGAAACCAACTCCAACTAGCTCAGTTCGACCTACTATATCTGCACCTGATAAAACACTATATTTACCCTTAATTCCGTTATTTGCATACTTTGTTTTGATAGTTCCCTATTTTTATGAGCGAGGGTTTAATCTTCTTTTAATAATTATTATAAGTTGTTATTTTATTAGTTTATCTTACAACTCTCTGCAAAAAAGAGGTTATAGTGAAAGTTTTACTGTGTTTAGTCTGCTTTTAACAGCAATACTAGGAATTGCTGGTGGAGTAATGTATATTAATTTGTTTTTTAATAGGTGACATCTTGCTCCTTCTCATTAAGCAGGTGGTGGGCAATGCCCACCACCTACGAACGTTACTTTAAAAGAGCCGCACCCAATTGAATTAGTCATCTCCAACCAGACCAATTCAAACACCCTCTAAGGAAACTGAGGTGGAGGTTCGATAGGGGACAAAGAGGGAGCAGGATGAGGAAAAGACTCGTTCCCTGGACCTGGAGAAGGCTGAGGACTAGGACTAAGGGACTTCTGCGCCTGAGTAATCGCCTCCCCAATCGCCCTCCCCGTCGCCACCGCCGGGTCAACGGCATTAGGATCATAAGTTTCCAAATCCACCGAACGGATCACCTGTTGCCCCGTAGTACTAGTCACCTGTAACATCAGCGTCACCTTCCCCGGCTTAGGTGGAAGTTGGAAAGGAATCGCTCCTTGGAGGGGGACACTCCCTGGTGCAGGTAACAACTCCACCTTACTGCCGGCACTGGCATCCACCGCCCAGGAAACCACAACACCAGGGATAATTTTCCCCGAACGGATGGGAATTAGTAGGTCCGTTGTCGGATGCGTCAGTGCCAACCCATTTACCTTCAACGCGAGAATCTGCGGCACCTTGGGCAGGATTTTAATCGGTTCACTCTTCTTCATCTCCCCCTGACCCCGGGTGCGAGGGATAGCCCTGAGGGTAAATACATAGTCCCCTGGGTTACTCACCTGAGTATCAAAGTGGGTACAAACCAACTGACTCCCCACCTGACACCCTACCGGAATCCCCCGGCGCAAATCATAGGTAGTGGGGGGAAAAGCGATCGCCCCATCCACCGTATTCCCCACTAACTGCAATGCCCGAAGTTGGCGGGGATGAGTGATAACCCAATTCAACTGCACAGTGAGGGGTGCCGATTTGGGCTGTTGTTGATAGATGAGTTGGGTGGAAGCAAAGGAGAGAATTTGGGGTTGGGGCACCGGGGGAATGGCCGCAATAGTTACAGGGGTAGTGCGTAAGGTATCTGTCACCGGATTGCGCCCCAACTTAGGCACCGCGGTCATCTCAAACACGTAGGTCCCCGGCTTCTTGGCACTGGTACGCACCTGCCGACAATTCAACAACCCCTGCTGCTGACGACAAAAGGGCTTCAAGGTATCAGGGATGCCGTGGCTAAAGTCATACTGATCTACGCGGGTCAGGGGAGTGCCATCGGTAGCTAAACCAACTATAGTCAGGGATTGGAGCCGATTGGCCTCATTAATAGCAAAACCCACCCGGATCACATCCCGGTTCACTGCACTATATACCCGATCCTCCGGGTAGAACTGAAAAATCTTCGGTGACGGTGGCACTCGCAGCAACCACCACCAAATCAAATAAATCATGGCAGCAATGCCCAAAATCTCTAATAGGAACAGGGGAAACAATTGCCACCAAGGTCGGGACTCCCACACCAGTACCCCCGGTAAGCTGTCGTTGAGCAGGGGTAAATCTTGGTGGTCTTGGAAATCCACACTGAAGTTGAGGGTCCGGGCACCACCGTAGAAGGGTCGCTGCCACTTATTCACTGGCTTGACTTCCAAGTTAATCCCCAAGGTTTGCTTCGGCTGCACCACCACCTGGGACTGGGCTAAGGTGTACTCACAGATCTCCTGCTCATCCCGGTTGGTCACCTGCAACCGGAGGGAGCGTTCCGTATTCCCCAAGTTCGTCAACCGCACCTGATACAGTCCCCAGCGGTCCCGCACCCGACTGATGATGGTCCGTAATTCTGCCTGGAGAAGGTAGGTGGGGGGCACATGGAGGTAAATCAAATCCAACAGTACTAACTCAGGATGATTTTCCGAGTACAACCGCAGGGTGGGCACATAACTCCCCGCCAAGGCATCCAGGGGGGGAGTGATTAGGAAGAAAATTTGCCCACTATCCCCAGGATTCAAATTCAGGAAATTGGGTTGCAGCACCAACCCTGTGCCCTGGAAACCCTGGGGGTAGGAAATCTTATACCAACTCCTGGGCAAATCAGTACATAGCAGCCGAAATCGGTCTACCCGCTCCCCCCGGTTTTGGACAAATACCTGAAATGGCAAGGCTCCCCCTGGCTGGAGTACCCCCGGTTCCAGGGAGGTGGTGACAGGTTGGAGTCCAAATGTCGGATCACTAGAGCGAGCTAGATCCCCGGTCCCTGGTAGAACATTCAGATACTGTTCACTGCGAATGGGGGTATGTTCTGGGTAGTGTTCGTAGGCATCCACCACCACGGTGTAGTAGTAGATCCCAGGGAGGGTATTCTGGGGGACATCAAACCGAAAGGCTACCTCCGCGGTCTGTTCTGCTCCCAATGCCAGATGTTCATGGGCCGTGGGACACCACTGCCGGATACCGGGGGAATTTTCCTCGATATACACTTCAAACAGGGCACTGTGTTTACCCTTGTTACTCACCGTCACACTTAAGGTAAATTGTGCCCCCGGCAGCAGGGTATCTTTGAGGGCTGCACTGATAATCACTGCCACAGGGCTGGGATCTTGGATGCTGCCGTTGGTTTTGGGGATACTCAGTCCGGTCATACTCTTTAATGGCAGTCTAAAGGTCTTTGTTTGACGTGATCCAGTTTGACGGTGCGATCGCCCCCACCTGTCACCACTAATACTTCGTGCTCAATGTGCTGGACATCAATGCTGTTGAGGGGTTGGGAGGATTGCTCGACGATGGTACCGGTGTTGTCCTGTTCTTGGCTCCGTTCTCCCTTGGGGTTCAACGACCACAGCCTCCCTTTCCCATCATTACCGGCGGTTGCCAGGTAACAACTGTCGGCACTGAGGGCAATGTTGTGGATGGCTTGGTTGTTGGGTTGCCACTGGTCTACTACTGTGCAGTTGTTGGCTCCTGCCATACAGGATTGGAGGTTGAGGATTGTGATGTGCCCTTGGTTATCCCCCAATGCGAGGAGGTAAGGTTGACTTTGTGCCGTAGCTAGGCTGAAGATGTAGTCATCCTGTCCCCCAGTTCCTAAGGGGACCGTGTGCAGTTCATTGGTCCGCAGGTTCCACAGGGCCAGTTGATTGTACCTGCCGGCAATGGCTAGATAGTTCTGATGTTCCCCCACCAAGGCTAGGGCATTGACCGCGAAGTTCACCTGTTGCTGACGCTCTAAGGTGCCATCTTCGGCATTCCACTGCCTAACTAGACCACTGCCATGACCACTAAATAGGGTGTGGGAGTCGTTGGTAAATACCAGGTCAAAGACTCGGTCATCTGCCTGATCCTGCCCCAGGAAGGTAGTCTTATTTTTGTCGGCAAGTAGGTCATAGATGGCAATCTCCCCATTCTCAAACCCGATGGCGAGGCGATCGTTATTCAGCGGGCGGTACATCACTACCCGCACCGCTTTGTGTCCTTGCCTGATCACCTGGTGGAAGAGGAGGTGATTTTGGCGCACCCACCACCGGCGCACTGTCTGGTCATCAGCGCCACTCACCACCTCCGTGGCTAGGCCGTTGAAATGGACGCTGTTCACTGGGGCTGTGTGTTGCCTGTCACGCTGTAACCACAGGACTCCCCCAGCTAAAATCAGGAGCAATCCTAAACTCAGTCCCCCTAGTTGCAGCCAGAAGGGAATCACAGGCAGAATCTGCAATTCTAAGGTTTGCACATCGTCTTTTACCTTCAACAGGCTTTCCGAGGTGATGGCCTTGGCTTGGAGGACTTTGCGTCTGGTTCTCCCCCACCAAGGGCGGGGATGGTGGACTGTGAGGCTGAACTGGACCGGTGCGGTGAGGCTCAGGTCTGCTTGTTCCGGGTCGATTTCTGGGGTGAGGGGACTTGAGGTGGTAGTAACTTCCACCCCAACTGTTTGAATCAGGTTACTGTGGTTGATGAATTCTAGTTCATATTTGGCGATGTCTGCATTCTTGATGGTGGCCACTGGGGGACGACATTGAAAGCGGATCTCTCCTTGGGGGAGGATTTTGAGGATGCCTGGGACGGACACCAAGGGAGAGTCCGGCTGGGTAACTTCAATGGTGAAGGGGTAAAATTGGCTGGGGGCTAGGGCATTTTCTGCTGGAATTTGACATTCAAAGACTGCTTTGGTTTGGGCATTGGGGAGTAGTTGCACGGACTGTTGATGCCCTTCCTGTAGCCAGGCAGGATTCAACCCGATTAAGCGGAGGGTGGCTTTGGTGGACCGTTCATAGAAGCTTTCGAGGGTGAGGGCAATTTGAAACCGCTCTCCTGGAGTTTTGCGAAATTCTTCGGTATGTAACTCCACCTGGGGTGCTGGAATCCCACTACCAGGGACTATCAGCCGCAGTATCTGCCTACTATCTGCTTCCCGCAATTCCACGGAAAATACCCGCACCGTCAGGGTCATCAGCCCCGTAAATCCCTGTCTGGGGGTGTCCAGGATGTGGATGGTAAAGTGGGTGACGTCCCCTGGGGGTTTTTTGGTGCAGACTTCCGGGGAAATGCTGTACCAGTTACTACTACCCCCGGCTTTGGCTCCCGCGGCTAGGAGTTCCACCTGAAAGGTGGCGAACTGGGGACTATTGTTGACTACGGTGACCCCAAAGGATACGGGTTTTCCCCCGGGTTGGAAGGTGATTTCTTTGGTGGAAATTTGCGTCCCGATTTGTTCTAGCAACATTCATTCTTCCCCTCGGTAGGTGCTCATCCCTTTCTGGCTTCTCGTGCTCTTTTTAGTAAAGATTGGAGGCTGTTAATATCTCCTAAGTTGGTCTGCATCGCTGCCTTTTTGGCACTGTCTGTTTCTCGGCGCAGTTTTTGTACTGTCTGGTTTAAGGATTGTTCCCGTTGGGAGATAATTTGGATCATCCGCTTGAATAGTGCCGATAGCTCCCCTAATTCGTCTGAACGCTTGGATAGTTTATCTAATGTTTTTAAATCCGCTTCTTCAGATTTGTCATCACCAATTTGGTCCCCACTAATTTTTTTAGCTAGCCTGGCCAGTGGGATTAGTGGCTTGATAACTATCTGTTTCAGGAAGATATTCAGCATAATGATCAGAATAGCAAACACCCCAATAAATGTTCCCAACAGGTAGTGTAGCTGATTATTGTAACTTTCAATCATCTCTTCTGTAGATATGTAAACGATTTGGGCGGCCACTACCTCATGCAGTTTCCAGCCAAAACCATGAATTGACCCGTAGGTGTTGATCTGACTCTTAGGAGCTTGATCTGGTGTACTATGGCAACGTAGACAACTTTGTTGATCAATAACTAGAGGTTTGGCAATATAAAAGAGGTTTTCTCCCGACATTATCCGGTTTCCAGTCAACTCTGTTAAAGTAGTATCCTGTCGAAATTTGTTGACGATCGCTACTTCAAATTTATCGGCTTTATCGTCTTTAAAATTAGTGGGATTGAGTGTGGCTTCTTTATATAGGAAATCATAACCACTTAGACCTTGATCTCTGCTTTTACGCAGCTTTTGAAAAACTTGCCTAGCAGCATAGGTGGGGATTATTTCTTTAATAAAAGTAGGAGATGTTTCTAGTCTCTGAGCTAAAAGGGGTTCAATGCTGTTATCTGTGTAATCCCTGACTGAGTTCATAATTCCCATCAGGATTGTAGCTTGATTTTTTATATCTTTTTTAGCTTCTCCCTGGGCATTATTGGTTATTAATAATCCACTGAGAATAATCCCACTAATAAAAACTATTCCCAAGATGAAGGTAAATTTGAGACTAAGTTTGAGTTTTCTGAGCATTGCCCCATCTCTTTAATTAAGTCGTAATATAGCAGAATTCGGGGGGTATAAGCGTTGCTGTAGTCCCTCCATAGACAGTCCGTAGTAAGATCACCGAAGGAACATCGCTACCTAGAGCATAGCACCTACCTTGCCTCAGTCATACACTGGCGATATGTAATACTTGATACGCGACATCGCGAGTAAAACGGGTCTAGATAAGGAGGGGTTATGATGGTTTTCATCAAGGTAATTTTTCGCAATTCCCCATGATTATGGTATTTTGGCTACCTGGCTCAATTTATCTCGTGGTTAAAGGTAAGATGACGTGAACTACCTAAACTGCCCTTCGGATCAGATGTGGGATGAATTTTTGTTTTAGCTAAAATTTATCGTTTGCCCCTAAAATTTGTAAAAGCTTATCCACATTATCTAAATCACCAACAATGCGCCGAATCGGCAACGGCCAAGCTTTGACAAGGGTAGGGGTTGCTGACACCTGGTCAATTTCTGCTTGTTCTGGATGTGTTAAAACATCAATCACCTTCAATCTGTAAGGGTATCCCAGCGATCGCTCTAGTAATTCGTGTAAACTCTGGAGGATGCGTTCAGTAGTCACACTATGACCAGCAACGAATAACCGCAGGTTATAGCCTTGGGACTTCAGTATCGGCTTTTGAATTTGGTGGTGTTCTGGTATTGGTTCAGAATGGTCTAGACGTACGATTAAGTCGTGATCTTCCCAAAGTTGTGGAAATGAGGAACGATAACCATTTAAAACTAGGCGATCGCATAATCCTTCTTGCCAAGGAGCTGTTTGCCATACTAGCTCCCCCGTGCCAAAAATTGCATTCAGTACAGCCTGATGGCGGACTACGGATGGATAAGCCTCTGCAAAGGTTCGTACCTGTTGAGTACGCGGATCTAGCCAGTAATCAATAGTTGCTGTATAACAAGGCACTAAAAAATGTGGTAAATCTGATAAATCGAGGATTTCCTGCAGGGCAGCACACAAATGTAAGTGCCATCGGAGCTGCTTGCTAGGGTCGATACAATAAATCAAGTCACCCCCAGGTGTAAACAGGGCAATGCCCTTAAACATCTGGGGCCTAGATAGTTTGTCTGTAGTTAACTTGGTCACTCAATTTTGGATGCAAGGATTTTAGATTTTAGATTAACCCCATACCGTCGATGTTGGGGCAAGAGGTAAGAAATTTTGGATTTTAGATTATGGAAAAGTCCCACAAATAAATTTGGGGGCAGATAGAATTTTGGATTTTAGATTTTGGATTTTAGATTAGGAGGAACTCTAAACAAACACCTAACCCCTGCTCCTAACTAACTCATCACCAATCCAAAATCTAAAATCTAAAATCTAAAATTGGTTCATCCAAAATCCAAAATCTAAAATTGGCTCGGTCTCAGATGGGAAGGGGAGCAGGGGCAAGGGAGAGATTGATCTATTCTCCCCCTATTGCCAATCCAAAATCTCAAATCTAAAATATTTAAACTCGACCTCGGAGAAACTGAGCCATTTCGTTAGGAGTAGGTGACATTTCCAAGGCTGTCTCTTCAGTAATCCGACCTTCTTGGTAGAGGTTAAACAATGACTGATTCATGGTAATCATACCGTCAAAGCCAGCTTGTTTCATCAATTCGGTAATCTCATCGTACTTACCATCTTTGATCCAATCCTTAACGGCATCGGTGTTAATTAGGATATCGTGGAAAGCTGCCCGCTTGCCATCGGTTGTACGGCATAAGCCCTGGGCAACTATAGCCACCAGTGACTCAGAGATCGCCACCCGCATTGGATCTTGTTCTTCACCCGAAAACAAATTCAGAATCCGCTCAATGGTCTTGACTGCGCTATTGGTGTGTAAGGTTCCCATAACTAAGTGACCAGTCTGGGCAGCCTTAAGGGCTGTATTGACCGTCTCTTTATCCCGCATTTCCCCCACCAGAATCAGATCTGGGTCTTCTCTCAAGGCTGCTTTCAGCGCATTGTCAAACTTTCGGGTGTGTATTCCCACCTCTCGCTGCTTAATTAGGGACTTACGGCTTTGATACACAAATTCTACTGGATCTTCGATGGTGATGATGTGTTTAGGCATTTCCTTATTAATGTAGTCAATCATTGCTGCCATCGTTGTTGATTTACCCGAACCAGTGGGACCAGTCACTAAAATTAACCCTTTATGGTAGTGGCAAATTTCCCGAAGCACTGGTGGTAACCTTAACTGCTCCAAAGTCAAGATCTTCAGGGGAATCAACCGCATTACCATTGCCGGACCCCTTATGGAGTCAAAAATATTGATCCGTACACGGGCGAATTCGTACTGGGTTGCACCATCAAATTCCAAGTTTTCTTCAAACCGTCTAATTTCTGCCTCACTCAATATCTCCCGCAACCAATCCATAAAAATTTCTCGATTAATCTCCGGATAGTCGGTTGTTTGGATCTCTCCTCGGTTGCGGAAACGAGGGACTTCACCAACACCCAGGTGTACGTCAGAATATCCTTGATCGAAGGCTTCTTTGACGAGATCCCCCAAGGTCAACTTCGATGTGGGGCTAGTTGTAATTGTCGCTGACGATGGAGGTGTGGAATTACCACCTCGATCACTGGGCTGTGTAGCCTGACGCTGTTTAGCTAAAGCTGGTGGCGGTGGTGGTGGTAAATGAATGCGCTTTGAGTCTGTCATAATATTTTCACTTTTGGCAGGCAGAAGTTGAATTAAAATTTTCGGTAATTTCGCTAGCTATCGGATCTATCCCCAGAGAAATTATAACCTTGTTTAACACTCGTTAGATATAAATAGTACACCGTATATTTAACTAATTTTTGTTTTCCGTTGCTCCCTTCCTACTGTAAGAATATTACTACACTTTTTTGTATCATTTAAGACAGGGAATTCTAATAGGGTGCAAGGTAGTAGAGGCACAGGGATTTTTCCCAAATACCGTATTATTATCGATTCAGGCGGCAGGAGAAACCTACCCTTAAAATTATCTAGAACTTACGCATTGATAGGAAATACCAAATATGAGGTATGGGTTTTGGGCATTTTCACGTGATTTTTTTGATATTTTGAGCGAACGTAAGAGATTACCTGCGGCGGGCTACGCCTACGCTATTTATCCGATAGCGCAGCGTGGCGCTAGCCATAGGTCATCCCCCAATGCCTGAAACGACCTAATTTTGTTCATACATACACATGATGGTCGATTTGTACAGTGCGTAAGTCCTATAATCCAGTTTGAGAAGAAGTAGATAGGATGTCAGGAATTTTAGATTTTTTGAAGCAGCAGGGTCTAGCAACTGCTGTACCCTGCGGGTGATCTTGCTTTTGCGCTGCGGATACCCATAGGGGATTTTAGATTAGGGGAGAACAAATCAATCTCTCCCTTGCTCCGCTGCTCCCATAAATAGAACTAGTCCCTCTAATGAATTATGAGAATTGCCAGCTTTTTTATAAGAAATGTTAAGCAGTATCGAAGTGAGACTTTGGGGACCAAATTAATCCGCCGATCTTTCTAAGTATATATTCCTGGTGACAGATGCTAAAAACACGGTTGAAAAACTTGGAATGGGGTTTACATTCATAATCAAGAAACCTAAACTGTAAAGTTTAGTAAAAAAATGCTCATTTTCCCAATTAGTTTCTATATACTGAACTCCAACAATGAGAATCAATTTTAGTTTCTTGATTTTCAGGAGAACTAACTGAAAATTAGACCCTGTTTTATATTTTTGGAGAAAAACGTTATGGTCTCAGCTCAAAGCTCTAATTTAGGAAAGACCTACTCCTTGCTCATAATCAAAAGCTTTTTGATTTGGACTTTCACGCTAGCAGTATGTTTGTTGGTCGTTGGTTTTCCATTAGTTGTTTTAATGGCCACGGTTGGATGTTTGTTGTCAATAGTGCTGCAATCTTTAATGCCTGTGAGTGCAGTTTTGCTAGTGGCTGGCGGGCTAATTATGTTTAACGTCATGGCGGTGATGATTGCTGCGGCTGTGCTGACTCTCAAAGGAGTTCATCCCAAGGAAGTGAGATGGCTAAGTTGGTTACATGGAGAGTCAGAAAAATTGCAGCCCACAGTTTATGCCTCCTGCCCGTTAACTTGTGAGATTAAGATTTAATCAACATTACCTAAACTCGACAAACAGTGCATCTACCCGGTCTATCCGGGTTTTTTGCTTTTGGTCAAGTGCTAATATCGTGCGGTGGGCCACAATGACCATTAAATAGATGACTAATCAAAAGCGAGTTTGCATTATTTTGGGTACACGCCCAGAAGCAATTAAACTAGCACCAGTAATTCAAGTCTTTCAAAGTTCTTTGGACCTAGAGTTACAAGTAGTTCTAACTGGACAGCATCGGGAGATGGTTGAGCAGGTAATGCAACTATTCAACCTCAAGGCAGATCATAACCTAGAGATTATGCAGCCTCAGCAGTCCCTCAATGATATTACTTGCCGGAGTTTGCGAGGATTAGAAGCACTATTTCAAGAGAGCAAGCCAGATTTAGTGCTGGTACAGGGAGATACAACCACTGCTTTTGCTGCCGCATTGGCAGCGTTTTACCAAAAGATTCCTGTGGGGCATGTAGAAGCAGGGTTGAGAACCGATAACTTATTTAATCCCTACCCAGAAGAAGCTAATCGGAGATTAATTTCCCAACTGACTCAGTTACATTTTGCCCCAACTCCTTGGGCTGTGGAAAACTTGCAAAGTTCAGGGGTATTGGGGGAAATTCACCTAACAGGTAATACTGTAATTGATGCGCTGTTGAATGTTGCAGCAACCCAACCAACCTGTGATGTACCGGGCTTAAACTGGGATGCACATCGGACATTGCTAGCAACAGTTCATCGGCGGGAAAACTGGGGAGAACCGCTTGAAGCAATTGCCAAAGGGTTTTTAAAGATTCTCGATCAGTTTCCGGACACAGCGTTGCTGTTGCCCCTACACCGCAATCCCACAGTCAGAGTACCTTTGCAAGAAATGCTAGGCAAACATCCGCGAATTTTCTTGACAGAACCGTTAGATTATGGGGAGTTGGTCGGAGCTATCAAGCGATCGCATCTTCTGCTCACAGACTCCGGTGGGTTGCAGGAAGAAGCACCTAGCCTTGGTAAACCTGTACTAGTACTGCGGGAAACCACAGAAAGACCAGAGGCAGTCAAGGCAGGTACCGCGAAACTTGTGGGGACTGCAAGTGAGAATATTTTTGCCGTCACTGGGGAGTTACTGAGTAACCCAGATGCTTATGGAGTCATGGCCAATGCTATTAATCCCTTTGGAGATGGACATGCGGCGGAGCGTATATTGCACATTGTGCAAAATTACTTAGGGATATAAATTAGGATTCCGTCCAAGGTAGATCTAGGGCTATGGACAAAGCCTGTGCCAGATGGGCCATAACTGCTGGGGAAATTGCCCCTCTTAAACGTAAAAAGCGGGTTTTGGATAAGACCCGCACTTGATCTGCCATAGCAATTGAATCTTTTTTGAGTCCCCCATCTGGTGCTAAAATTAAAACTTGGGTGGGGTAAACTCGCTTGCCAGATTGATAGGTAGTACAGGGTACTGCTAGTACAACAGGGCTAGAGAGATTTATCACATCACGACTCACTATAATCACAGGACGAGTTCCTCCCTGCTCTGAACCCTCGGTTGTTTCTAGACGGGCATCATAGACTTCACCTCTTCTCATCCTGGCGATTCCCCTAGCTGCAGAGCCTCCCACTGGGCTGTAGCAAATTCCGCCTCTATTCTCAATATTTCTGCCCGGTAATCAGGATCACTAGTCATTTCTGCCAAAGCAGCATCAATCTCTGCTCTTTTCTGTGCAGCTAGTTCTCGACGCAGTGCCTGCACCATAAAATCATTCCGACTCTTTGCTTTCCCCGCTAATACTGCTTTGTCGGTTGCTTCTAGTAGTTCCTTTGGAATTGTTAAGGTTGTGCGAATGGTTTCAGCTTTCATGGTGCGATCGATTATCTGATGTCGGAAGTGATGCCTTATATGATATCGTTTTATGCATCATTTAGGTTACTGGAACTTATTCCTAATCCTTTTGAGATCTATCTTTTACTGTTAATTAGCTTAAATCTTATACCAACTATTGGTAAAATCCAAGACAATATCTGGCTAGGATAAGTACGATAGCTTTTCTACTATACCTCGGACGTGAGTAAACTACATTTTGGTGAAGATAGGTAAAGGGGATAGTGTACAGAGTTTTGTTTAAAGACTAAGTAGGAATCTAGTATAGGAATCCTATTTGATTTTTGAAAAAACTCCGTATACCTCTTTCCTGTTACAGCAATTTGATATCAAACCCGCCACAAAAATAAATTACATAACGAAGTCTAGGACTAGTTTTGATGATTTCTATCTGTGGCACGGTTGATCAGAAACTGCTGTAAAACCTACATTCTGCACCCTAACTGTCATACCCTAAATTAACAACAATTTTTAGTACTAAAGTACTATCAAATCCTGAAAATGAATGAGGTTAAATGATAATTAATCTTATTAATGAGTCAATGCTGTCATGAAGGGCGTTTAGGAACGAAGGAATAAGGGGACAAGTGTAGCTCAAAATAGAGAGCTGATATCTGAGCTTTTAGATGAACTGGAGAAACTAACATTGGGTAGTGAGCATATCTAAAGTGTAAGTTGAAGTAGGTTCGTTTCAAATGCAATGGAACTCTTAAGGAAGTGTTGATATGAGCATTCCACTTTTAGACCAACCGACAGAAGAAAAACTAGTAACTCTCAAAGATGTTTCTTGGGAGCAATTCAAAGGGATTGAAACCCAGCTATTGGAAAACCGCAATGTCCGATTATCTTATTTGTCAGGAATGTTAGAAATTATGTCTCCAATTGGTGAAGAACATGAAACCGTGAAAAGAACTCTCGGTTATTTGCTAGAAGCATACATGAGAGAATTGGGTATCCGGTTTTATCCGACTATGCTCTCAGCCGCGAAAGTATGTACTCAGACGAGGAGTGAAGCGTGGCTTTTCTTGTAGACACAAACCTACTTCTACGTAGCGTCGAACCATCTCACCCAATCTACCAGTCGGAGGTTAATCGTGTTGGGTGATAAGCCCTCTTCATTGAGTGTGACTCTATGGCTGGCTTGTCGTATAGTAAAACACGAACAGATAAATTACTAGCTATTTATATATATCTTTTGTTATTTGATAATCAACTCGTCTTTGTCTTAACCAATACCTAATACGTTCTGCTGCTTTATTAATATCAGAGACATAAATCGATTTGTTACTTGAATTAATATTAGAATTAATTTTTTGCTTTTTATCGTCATACATCTTGAAATAAACTATTTTCCCATCCATAGTCGTTAGAGATAATAAATCTCTATATTTTCTTTTTTGGTCAGGGTCTTGTAGGTTTAATGAAGACCTCTCCTGGGTTTTTACAGAAACTATACTGTAAAAAAGATATTCACAAGTTTCTTCATCTACACACGCACCTTTAATAAAATTCCAATAGCATTTATAGTAAGAAAGAGAAGTTTCGCATAAAAAGATTACAAAGCACTCATAAATCCCATATCTGTATTTACCATCAAGTCCTTTTTCTTCATAAACATCATTATTATCTATCAATAAGTCTCTGTACCTATTTTTTATTTTTTCCATTTCTCTATCTGTAATGAGGATGCGACTCTCTGAAAACTCACGAGAATTAATGCCAATAAACGAAAGAATCGGGTCTTGGTCTTCTAATTCTACTTCTATTTTTAACTTGTCTTTACCCAACTGAATCAAACGTAATTTGTCTCTTTCTAACCGCTCATCTACTTGTCTTTCTAAATCAGATATATCGTAAATACCAGCATTTCTTATTTGTTCTTCCAATGAATCTATTTCATTTTGAGTTTGCTGGCATAGAATTTCTAGCATAGGAATTTTTTTTTCGTACCAATACCGGATATTTTGTAATTTCTTGTATACATAAATAGAAACTATAATTATTAGAAGAATGATAAAAATCAAAAGATTATTTTTGATTAAAATAGTAAAAATAGCTGTCAAAAATAATAAAATTATAAATAATACTACAAATAGTAAAAACACTAACTGTATCTTATTTTTGCGTATGCGTGTTGAAATAGTCTTTTCAATTATATCCAAAGCCAATGTTAGTTTTAAATTTATAGGTTTTAAATCTATATATATTTCATTTAAAAAACTAGAAAATAATTCTTTTGTCAGAAATGGAGGAATTGGAATTGGGCGTGATAAAAAACGTTCAATATCTAGTATAAGTAGCCTGGCACTGAGTAATTGTTTTTCATAGTTATGTAATTTCTCTTTTAAATTATTTTGTACAACTTCAATCTGAGGATATGATTCATTTTCACGATATTTCGTGAGAAGGTCAAAATATATTTTAATTAAAAATCTCATAACTCATTTATCTTCTTCTAGTGCTTGTAAAAGTTTAGACATTTTTTCATCATCAGGATGAATAAGATGACTCAGTTTTATATTTGCAACTCTGATTTTTTCTCCAGATTTTATTAATTTTTCTACATATAAATAATAATCTGATTTTGTGTAGCTCTCAAACTCTTTAGAACGAGGTTTAGCATTGTTAAGATAGTAATGGCAAAAATTGAAAACTATATCTAAAACTTTGATTTCAAAATCACTATAGTCATATTTATTATTATCTCCGAAGGTCTGTACTTTTTTTATAACTTGTAAAACTTCTTTCCCATAAGCAGAAGGTAACTTTTTTAAAGAGCAAGAATATGATTTTTCAAACATCCATTCTACAAGACTACAGAAACTATCTTTAAAATTATCTAGCTTAGTTTGAGAGTGTATAATGACTGTTTCAGCATTGATAGTGTTGACTTTTATTCCAATACCTTCACTATCGCGAAGTGTCTGAGAAATTTTTATTTGCACATCAGTCGGTTTGGAAACTTGCGCGATTTTTGCATCACATTCAATACAAAACTTGCCATTATCAGTCAAATTTTTGTAGCCGCATATAGGACAGTCCATATTTTTATCAACCGATGCTATCTATATCTATGCCTATAATTTTCTTACTTTGATTAATATCTTGTCTGACTGTTGCGGTTCCCTTATTCATCTTGTTAGCTTTTAATCCAGTCACATCCTCAGATCCATCCAGATTTTGAGCTATTTCTAGCTTGAGATTGCTTTGTGGAAACAATCTAGACAACTGCTCAAATAGTTCTTTATCCTGAGCTAACTTCTCCTGTAGAATGTCCCTCAGAATTGACTGATAGCGTTCTGGTTTCTTCTCAAAGTTTTTTAAGACATCCAAAGCTTCTTGATCTTCCTCACCATTCCATCTGACCTTGAGCCACTCAAAAATAGTTTTAGCTTTTTCATAGGCATCCTGACCTGCGGCACCAGCAAATTCTCCAGCCCCTTTTTTTACAAATGGCGTTAGAACTGTCATTATGGCAGTGATGAGACTTATGGGTTCCATAGTTATACTGTAACTGAGTTATAAAAATAATATACTTCAGTCAAGTACTATTTTGGTACAGTGAAAAACTTTGTTTAAAATTTTCTTCTGGTACTGATTAGGGAAAGACAGCAGGCTTATATCTAATTTTGTCATGCCGAATTTAGCCCGGTCAACCTTCTCCATCCTTACTCCCCCAAGTCCCTGCTGCTGATTAGGTCATAAATATTGCTGAGATCTGCTCTGTCTCACAAGGTTATTTACCTATACCCCTCAGAGAGGGGCTTGTGGGTTTAATTGCTGTAACTGCTTCACAGATTAGTTCTCTGGATTTGAGCCACTAATTACCCCTGTGAACGATTACCTACCTTCAGGTATAGGGTTAATCTAAAATCCTTGCATCCAAAATCCAAAATTGACTGACCCAATCATCCATATAGCGCACGTAAAAGCAACCCATTTCCGCCATCAGCTCGTCTAGGGGTTTGAGATACAACGCTCCCATCAACCGTGACAAAGGACAACCTAGAGAAATTCCTAATGTGATATCCGTAAACAACCCATCTTCAGAAACACACTGCTGCAGATACTGTCGTAGTAATTAGAAATTATAACATATGAACGGCGATAAAGATTGGGGAGCATGTCACCTTTGAAGAGTGATTAATAATACTTATATCCCAGGAAGAATAAAGGGCAGCAAGTAACAGGATTGGAATCTTGACAACAAGGATAGTTCGCAAATAATTGACACAAGCGAAAAAACTAGGTATCAGAAACTACCCCAGTTATTTTGCTAACTGAGACCAACAATTTCAGATTTCAGATTTTAAGTCAAAAATGCTTAAATGGTGAGCATTCCATTGAGATAAGCGCAACGTTGAGCCAGTACCCGAGACATTGGAATCAGACTACTCGTGAGGTGCAATGCTAATTCGTCGGGAATATCAACTCTAATTTGCATAATCTAGCGTTAGGGGACTCCAAAAGATACTCCTGATTCTAGCCTATCAAACCGTTTCTCTGTGTTGGCAATAGCAGTGTTATAAGACACGGTTATGCTCTCATGTCTCAGAGCTAGAGAGTTAAATTCATCTGTGGTTCCCTATGTCCCCCACCAATATGGGTCCTGTACTTATAATACGCTGCACAAGCACCTTCAGAAGACACCATACAAGTACCAATAGGTGTTTCCGGGGTACAAGCTGTACCAAATACTTTACACTGCCAAGGCTTCAAAACCCCTTTGAGGATTTCACCGCATTTACAAGCTTTATGATCAGCGACTTTTAAATTGGGAATAGTAAACTTTACTTCCGCATCAAATTGTGCGTACTCACCGCGAATTTCTAAACCAGAATTAGGGATTTCCCCTAAGCCTCGCCAATCAAATTTAGCCCGAACTGCAAAAACCTGATTCATGGCTTCTATGGCTACAGAATTCCCCCTTTCCTCCACCAACCGACTATATTGATTTTCAACTTGACAACGATTCTCCCCTAGCTGCCGTAACAGCATCCAAATTGATTGGAGAATATCTATAGGTTCAAACCCAGCCACGACAATTGGCTTATGATATTGCTGAGAAATAAATTCATAGGGTTCGATACCAATCACCATACTGACATGACCAGGCCCGATAAATCCATCCAGTTGTAAATCAGGGTTGTTTAGCAGTGCTTGGAGGGCAGGAATCACGAGGACATGATTGGAAAACATCCTAAAGTTAGGAACTTTCTCGGCTGCTGCTTGGAGGATAGTAAAAGCGGTACTGGGGGCAGTAGTCTCAAAACCTAAAGCAAAGAAAACAACTTCTTTATCAGGGTTGTCTCGAGCAATTTTGAAGCTATCTAGGGGAGAGTAAACCATCCGGATATCTGCACCTTGGGCCTTAGCTTGCAGCAAGCTCATTTTAGAACCAGGAACCCGCATCGCGTCCCCAAAGGTAGCAAAGATGGTGTGAGAATTTTGGGCAATGGCGATCGCATCATCTATTCTCCCTTTCGGCATCACACACACCGGACAACCCGGTCCATGGATTAATTCCAGGTTATCGGGCAAAATTGCCTCAATCCCATATTTAAAAATAGTATGGGTATGTCCCCCACATACCTCCATGATTTTGATTGGTCTTGCGATTTGCTTACATAATTGAGCGATTTCCCGGTATAGGGCCTGGGCTTTTTCTGGTTCGCGGAATTCATCTACATATTTCATAATTGGGAGCAGTGTTGGGGAGTGGGGAGCAGGAGAAGGGGGGAGCAACATCACTCCTAAGCATCAACTAATTCTTGTAATAACTTCAGTGTCTCCCTAGCTTCTTCTTCATTAATCCGGTTCATAGCAAAACCAACATGAACTAGCACCCAATTACCAATACAGGTCTCCGGTGGATGCTGTTCATTAACAATGCAGGCAATATTTACTTGCCGTTTCACACCAGCAATACTGACCACTGCTAACTTCCGCTCAATATCGGTAATTTCGATAATTTGTCCGGGAATTCCTAAACACATTTCTATAGGACTCCGATTTGATTTAGAAAAACTAGTTTTGTTAGGTCTTCACAGGGAGAAGAAGCGGGGGAAAATAGGAGAGATTGATCTGTTCTCCCCTAATCTAAAATCCTTGGATTGGTAGAGGTATAGGGTTTTTTCCCAAATCAAATATGATTCCTAATATATCCTTTGAATTGATCTAGCCGCAGCTATTACAGCTTGCCCTAATGATATACCCCCATCATTAATTGGAACTAAACTGGGGGTAAATACCTCAAGTTCTAACTGCTGTAACTCCCTTTTAACTTGCTCCAACAAAATCCGGTTTTGAAATACTCCCCCTGTGAGGACAACTCGATTAATCAGATGGACTTGACAGAGGTTGCTAACGGTTTCCACCACAATATGAGCTAGACTTTGATGAAATTTTGCCGCTATAATTGATGGGGGAATTTGCCTTTGGAGGTCATTTAACAAAACTCGCCACATTGGGGAGGGGTCCATATAGTAAATATTATCTAAAAAGGTCAACTGCCAAGGATAATTTGACCTATCTTCATAATTATTTAAACTAACTAAAGCTTCCAGAGCGATCGCAGCCTCCCCTTCATAGCTAGATTCTTCCCGACAAATCCCCACTGCCCGAGCTACAGCATCAAATAACCGACCCACGGAGGAGGTAAGGGGGGAGTTAATTCCTTTTTCCCGCATTTGATGCAGTAATTGCAGTGGTTTTTGGTTCAGAAAATTGACAATTTCTAAGTTCCCGTAGCTTGTTTGTAACTCTTCCCAACTAAACGCTGACATTAACTGGGTGTATGTACTGCGCCAAGGCTGATAAATTGCCTGGGCACCCCCAATCATTGCCGTTGGTTTTAATGTTGCGACTCGCTGAAAACCGCAGTAATCAGCTAACAAAAACTCCCCACCCCACATTGTCCCATCCTCCCCATAACCCAACCCATCAAAAGCAATACCTAAAACAGGGGTTGAATTGAGAGGAATACTGTGCTCTGCCATACAAGCAGCAACGTGGGCATGATGATGTTGGATGTTAGCAAGTTGTAACTGATTAGCTGTGGCAAGTTGCTGACCGAGTTTGGCGGAGAGATATTCAGGATGGTGATCTATGGCAATAATTTCTGGTTGATGGGCAAATATATTTAAGTATAAATTCAGGGTATTTTGATAGGCATCAAAAGCCGCAGCATTTTCTAAATCCCCCAGATGTTGAGAGAGAATCGCCTCTCCCCCTCGCAACAGACAAAAAGTATTTTTCAACTCCCCGCCCATAGCTAAAATCGGCGGTACATCCTCAAACCCTGGGGGTAAACTCATAGGGGCGGGTGCATATCCTCTGGCACGACGGATTGTTTGCACTTGACTACCAATTACCCGCACCACCGAATCATCGACTCGGTTAATAATTTCTCGGTTATGGAGGAGCAAGTAGTCAGCAATAGGACCTAATTTCTCCCTGGCTTCATCATTAGTAATACATTGGGGTTCATCAGCCACATTCCCACTAGTTAATACAATGGGGCGATTCATCCGCTTGAGAATTAAATGGTGCAGGGGTGTGTAGGGTAGCATGAACCCAAGGGTATTTTGCCCCGGTGCCACTGATGGGGCTAGTTGCTTTTTACCTGTGGGTTGTAACAGGACAATGGGGGACGCTGGGCTAGTTAGTAATTCCTCTTCCTGGGGACTAACTGCACAATACTCAGCCACTACCCCTAGATCCCGTGCCATTAAAGCCAAAGGCTTCCGATAGCGGTTTTTCCGCTGACGCAACTTTTGCACCGCTATTTCCTGGGTGGCATCACAAGCTAGGTGGATTCCACCCAAACCCTTAATGGCAACGATCTCCCCCCTTTGCAGGAGGGTACACACAGCATCGACATCATCTAGCATCGAGAACAGGGACGCAGTAATGGGTTGGGTATCAACCCGTTCTAACCATGCCTTGGGTCCGCAAAGATGGCAAGCTATGGGTTGGGCATGGAAGCGGCGATTTTCGAGATTATGGTAATCTTCGGCACACTCAGAGCACAGAGGAAAATCCACCATGCTAGTATGTGGGCGATCGTAGGGGAGAGTACGAATAATACTTAGACGAGGTCCACAGTGGGTACAGTTGGTAAAGGGGTAGCGATAAAACCTACTGAAGGGGTCAAAAATTTCCTGCCGACATTCTAGACAAGTGGCAGTATCGGGGACAATATCAGTGTTGATAGTATTATTAATACTTTCAGAGATAATAAAACCGTCGGCATTCAATTCACCCGTATAGGGAGTACGGATTAACTCCTGAATTCTGGCTAATGGTGGACATTCCTGTTGTAACTTAGTTACAAACTCTGCTAAAGATGCCGCACTTCCAGATACCCGAATTAAGACACCTTGCCCATCATTACAAACTTCACCATTCAACCCACAAGCCCTAGCCAGACGGTAGACAGTGGGGCGAAATCCTACCCCTTGAACAGTACCACGTATCCTAATTTCTTCAGCTATGGGAATCATATTTGATTTGGGAAAAAAGTCTGTATACCTCTATCAATACAAGGATTTTGAATTAGGGGAGAACAGATCATTCTGCCTCCACGATGAAAAGATAACGGGGAAAGTCACTCAATTTTAGATTTTAGATTAACCCCATACCGTCGATGTTGGGGCAAGAGGTAAGAAATTTTGGATTTTAGATTTGTCCCACAAATAAATTTGGGGGCTTGAAACCTTTTTAGATTTTGGATTTTTAATTTCTAATCCAAAATCTAAAATTGGCTCGGTCAGGATATTGGACCAGGGAGTTAGTAGGAGGCAAATAAAAAATTTGTTCAGAGGGGTAGTCAAGATTTAGTGAACACAGATGTAGGAATCATAATTTGATTTATGCCAAAAGACTGTACACCTCCAACAATTTTGGATTTTGGTGAAACAGCACAGTGGCTCATGGGGACCAGCCCACGGTGCTGCTTCCCCATGAGCCACTGCTATACAATATGGGAGATCTTGCTATACTTAGTCAAATTTATTTTGACGGGTTGTAAAAATTGAGAAGCTTCATAAGTAATCGAACAAAATTAATTACACACACTATCAAAATTTGGCGGTTGCATTAGTCAGCAACCCAACCTTAGATATTGTTCTCAATTCAGCCCCTATTCTTGCGGATGACTGCACCCAAGAGTGGGTGTAGCTTGGGGATTTGAGATTTCCAGGAATTTTCGATTTCTTTGGACTTTGGACAAAAAGTGTGATTCCTTCACTCGCCATGATAACTCAGAGCCATTGCCTGCCACAATTGGGGTGAAAACTACTAAGCTGGAGAATAGCGGGCTAACTACTTAACAAGTAAACTATGTTTGATGCTCTATCTGACCGTTTAGAAGCTGCTTGGAAAAAACTGCGGGGACAAGATAAGATTTCCCACTCTAACATTCAAGACGCCTTGCGAGAAGTGCGTCGAGCGCTGTTAGAAGCAGATGTAAACCTCCAGGTGGTCAAAGATTTTATTACCCAAGTGGAAACCAAGGCTCAGGGATCTGAGGTCTTAGCTGGTGTACGCCCTGACCAACAGTTCATCAAAATCGTCTACGATGAGTTAGTGCAGGTGATGGGGGAGGAGAATGTCCCCCTAGCGGAAGTCCAAGGCCAAACTACTGTAGTCCTGATGGCTGGGTTACAAGGTACTGGTAAAACCACCGCCACCGCTAAGTTAGCACTCCATTTGCGGAAGTTAGATCGTACCTGCATGCTGGTAGCCACAGACGTATATCGCCCCGCTGCTATCGACCAGCTAATAACGTTGGGTAAACAGATAGAAGTCCCCGTATTCGATTTAGGTAGCGATGCCAACCCAGTGGAAATTGCCCGCCAAGGTGTAGAACGCGCCAAGGCAGAAGGGGTAAATACAGTGATTATTGATACTGCGGGGCGGTTGCAAATCGACCAAGAAATGATGGCGGAACTAGCCCAGATTAAGGAAGTTGTCCAGCCTCACGAAACCCTTTTAGTAGTAGATGCGATGACCGGGCAGGAAGCGGCAAATCTGACCCGCACCTTCCACGAGGAAATTGGGATCACTGGTGCTATCCTCACCAAATTGGACGGGGACAGCCGGGGTGGAGCAGCGTTGTCGGTACGTCAAATCTCTGGAGCCCCCATTAAGTTTGTCGGTGTAGGCGAAAAAGTAGAAGCCCTGCAACCCTTCTACCCTGACCGGATGGCCTCGCGGATTTTAGGCATGGGAGATGTCCTGACCCTGGTGGAAAAGGCCCAGGAGGAGTTTGACCTAGCAGATGCGGAAAAAATGCAGGAGAAAATCCTCGCGGCAAAGTTTGACTTCACCGACTTCCTCAAGCAAATGCGCTTGTTAAAAAACATGGGGTCCCTGGGTGGTTTCATGAAGATGATTCCCGGGATGAATAAAATCTCCGATGACCAACTCAAGCAGGGAGAAACCAGGTTAAAATCCTGTGAAGCGATGATTAACTCCATGACCGTTCAAGAACGGCGCGACCCAGATTTACTTTCTAGTTCTCCTAGCCGACGCCGGAGAATCGCCAAAGGCTCTGGCTATAGAGAGACAGATGTGAGTAAACTAGTAGCAGACTTCCAAAAAATGCGATCGCTCATGCAACAAATGGGTCAAGGCACCTTCCCAGGAATGCCTGGAATGTTTGGCGGGAATATGGGAGGCGCCTTTGCAGGCAATCGTCCTCCTGCACCCGGATGGCGAGGTCATGATCACGGCGCTAGCGGCAAAAAGAAAAGGAAAGACAAAAAGAAAAAGGGTTTTGGCGACCTTTAGTTGGATATGGCTTTCTCCCCATCCAAACTAAATAGCTAATTACTTATAATATGGCTAGGTTGCTAACTAATTCTTACCAACTACCAGTTAATGCTAGGTTAGTGTTAAAATTAGCATTTCGGCAATAGAAGTTCTCTAGTCAAGGCACTTTTGCCATAATCACCTAAACACAGGAGTAAAGATTCCTCAACATGATCAAACTGCGCTTAAAGCGATTTGGAAAAAAGCGGGAAGCGAGCTACCGCATTATTGCCATTAACAGCCTTGCGCGCCGGGATGGCCGCCCCTTAGAAGAATTGGGATTCTACAACCCTAGAACTGATGAAGTGCGATTGGATGTTCCCGGCATCGTCAAGCGGCTACAACAAGGCGCTCAACCCACTGACACCGTTCGTCGCATCCTAGTGAAAGCCAATGTTTTTGAACAGGTCAGTGCAACAACCGCATCATAAAGTAGAAACACAACCCCTAGCACCTAGTCCCAACCTAGTTGGACTAGTGAAGTTTCTTCTCCAGCCCTTCTTAGAATCTCCAGAGTCTTTAAGTGTCGATTGTGAAATTTCTCACAGCCTGAAGCGGACTTGGATTCGGATCGCCTTTGACAACACAGATAAAGGCAAAGTGTTTGGTCGAGGAGGACGTAACATTCAAGCGATCCGCACAATAGTTGCCGCAGCAGCTGAGTTTGGTGGACAAAGAGTGTATCTGGACATTTACGGCAGCAATGCTCAAAGTCGGGAGGGCCTGCCTTTTGATGAAGAGCCGGAAGAACGAATCCCGCCACCTAAATCAAGAGAAAGACGTGCAAGTCCACCTAGACCCGTTGCCAAACCACGCTCCCGCTAGCCAGAAAGTAGATTAGAGCTAAAAATTCGGTAGAGGTTCTCCGATTAAGGTAAAACACACTTGATTCAGTGTCAGCCGTCAGCATTCAGCTTTTGGTTAATAGCTGGATGCTGATGATTGTTTAACTCCAGGAAAAAATAAGTACGTAGTATGGCAGGTGCTTTAACAATTCAACTGCCTAATATTCCCAGTGCGATCGCTCTTGCGGGATATGGGGAAGAAAACCTAAAACTCCTCTCTCAACAAACAGGGGCTAACTTGGTGCTAAGGGGACAAGAAATACTTATTCATGGAACCCAAAATCAAGTTGACCTAGCTGGACAATTAGTACGGTCCTTAGAAAATATTTGGAGCAAGGGCCAAACTGTTACCAGTGCCGATATCTTGACAGCCCGTCAAGCTTTAGAAAGCGATCAGCAAGATGAACTGCAAGAGTTACAGCGGGATATCCTTGCCAAAACTCGTCGGGGAGAAGAAATCCGGGCTAAAACCTTCCGTCAACGTCAATACATCAATGCTGTCCGCAAGCGTGACTTAACCTTCGGCATTGGACCTGCAGGTACAGGTAAGACCTATTTAGCCGTGGTAGTTGCCGTCCAATCCCTCCTCACCAATCAGTTTGAAAGGCTGATTTTAACTCGTCCAGCCGTGGAAGCCGGTGAAAAACTGGGATTTTTGCCTGGGGACCTGCAGCAAAAAGTTAACCCCTATCTTCGTCCGCTCTATGATGCCATCAATGAATTTATCGACCCCGAAAAAATTCCGAATTTGATGGAACGAGGCATCATTGAAGTTGCCCCCCTGGCCTATATGCGAGGGCGGACATTAAATAATGCCTTCGTCATAGTTGATGAAGCCCAAAATACGACTCCAGCCCAGATGAAAATGGTCTTGACCCGCTTGGGTTTTGGTTCCCGCATGGTCATTACTGGTGACATCACCCAAACTGACCTGCCACATAACCAACAATCAGGCTTAGTAGTGGCCTTGCAAATTTTAAAACATGTTGAAGGCATTGCCTTTTGTGAATTCTCCCAAAAAGACGTGGTTCGTCACCCCCTAGTTCAGCGCATTGTCACTGCCTATGAACAGCAGGAAAAATAATCATTAGTCATTAACCATGAACACAACATTGAAAGAATTTTTAGCAGCATGCGAAACCCTGGGCACCTTGCGTCTAATAGTCACCAGTAGCGCTGCTGTCTTAGAAGCCAAGGGTAAGGTAGAGAAACTATTTTATGCAGAACTACCCCAAGGTAAGTATGCAAATATGCACACCGAAGGCTTTGAGTTTCACTTGAATATGGACAAAATCACCCAGGTTAAATTTGAAATAGGTGAAGCCAAAAGAGGCAACTTCACAACTTATGCCATCCGGTTCTTAAATCAGAACCAAGAGCCTGCTTTAAGCCTATTTTTGCAGTGGGGTAAACCAGGAGAATATGAACCAGGGCAGGTGGAAGCTTGGCAAGCTTTACGGGAACAATATGGTGAAGTCTGGGAACCTTTACCAGCAGAAATTTAGGGCAGTGCTCTACAATCTTTGGCATAAAGAAAATCGGGTTCTTCGGGACATTTTATGCTAAATTGACGAGTCGAGGGAAATCTTCACAGGGGAGAGATTTTAATTTTGGAGTTTCTTAATATGGTTGATAATCATCTGGCTCCTCTATTTTTAAGGCTCTCTCGGTGTAGTGGTGATAAGTTTATATTATGCATTATTGAAAGAGTTTTACGGCAAGCTTTTCAGGCTTCAAACTCAATAAATTCAGATCGCCAACCTGAGAACCCTATAATTCCAAGAACCTAGCCTTATTGATAAGATTAACTTATAGCCATATAACCGGGAGAGCCATTTTTAATAAGTACTTTCTCAAAAACTCCGCATGATAAAATCCTTGTAAAAATCTCGTAATCCTTCTTATTGCACTGACTAATTACATATTATTTAGTAACATCTCTTTCCCTCCTATTCCCTTTACTTCTATGGCACTCCAGCAACAACTGAAAAACCAAAGCACTACACAACTGTTAAATTTAAGTATTTTAGGCACTTTGGTACTGCTGTACGCCCCCATATTATTGGATTGGACTTACGGCTGGCTGAAAAAAAATACAATTAGTACAGAACACGAATATTTCAATCATGGTCTTATAGGTATACCTTATGCTGCTTACTTAACTTGGAATAACCGCAAGCAGTGGCAAAGTCTACCAGATACTACTCATCCATTGAGTTTCTTGTTGTTGTTAGTAGGAGGAATTTTTTACCTTAGCGGTGTCACACAATGGGTTAACCTTTCCCTACCTGCGATTTTGGCTGGACTTTGCCTTGGATTGAAGGGAGCACCAGGTTTTCGACTTCAAGGTTTTCCGTTATTATTAATATTTTTTGCTACACCCACAGAAGTACCCTACCTAATTTCCCCCTATAGCTTCCCATTACAAATCTTCATTGCGAATATGGTTGGCTTCATTCTCAATCAGTTTAGTCTGGGAGTAACTGTTTATCAAACTAACATCTATTTCAATAACCGCATAGTAGAAATTGCTCCCTATTGTGCAGGGTTGAAAATGTTATTTACCACTTTTTATGTCTGCTTAATGCTGCTAAATCGGAAAGGTGTCTTATCTTCACACTCTATTACTGCTTGGTTTCTATCTATTGCTGCCGCGACCAATATCTGTGCCAATATCATTCGTAACACTCTACTTACCTATTTTCACGGTACAGGAAAAGAAACAGCTTTCAATTCGCTGCATGCCGGGTGGGGCGGAGAACTCTACTCTGCCTGTATGCTAGTATTATTACTGCCTTTGTTGAATTGGCTTTGTAGTTATTTCTCAGATGGAGTAGAACAGGAGAGGAAGTTGTAAACTATTCTCCTCATGAGACTATTATTTTCCTGGGGACAAGGAATTTTACTCAATGATTACTTTCTCAAAATTTCTCAAGGGACTGCAATTAAGTCGGGTGGTAGTCCTCATGTTTTTGCTAGTCCTGTTTGTAGTCGCAGGGGCCCCTGGATACCTGACCGGAAAATGGCCATGGCAACAGCCACCACCAATAATTAACCTTAAAGAAGTAAAAAATATCCGTAACGTGGGGTTGAGCCTTCCTGGTTGGCACAATCTGAAACAAAGCCAAGAAAATATTGGGGAACATAAATGGTCATACCAGGCAATTCAAAAAGATTTCTCCTCAACCCAAGCTATATTATTGCTGTGCCCCCAAACTGGGCCTAAAGATAAACCTGAAACCGAGTGGGCAGACGTGATGAGTTGGGGAATACTCCGCTGGGGAAAGTGGGATGTAGCCCAATATCGCATTGCTGAATTTAGCGTTAAAGCAGTTAAAGTTAATACTAGTTTTTTTCGGGCCTTCACAGAAGAGAAAACCTTTGCTGTCCTGCAGTGGTATGCAGTGTCAAACGGTGGAAATCCATCGCCTTTAAGTTGGTTCTACGCAGACCAACTAGCACAGTGGCATAAAACCAGTGTTCCTTGGGTAGCTGTGAGTATTTTGATACCTATCGAGCCTTTAGGAGATGTAGAAAAATCTTGGTCTTTAGTCCGCTCCTTAGGTGAAACAGTTCAGGACTCGTTAATGGCTAGTGGTTTGTAGCCTTCAGCCATCAATTGATAGTAAATCAGTCTTTGATTGGAGCGTCAAACTAAGACCATCATCTAACTTAGCCAAGGCTAGCGCGTCTCAAACGTTCTTGACAAAAGGAATTAAATAGGAGAGGAAGAAGTTGGTAGAGAAGCAGACAAGATAG
>Ga0116227_10001387_pt1 | contig 53702 bp, 40 predicted proteins | sample S1TSphgellanicum_FD_89693 | JGI IMG/M metagenome (GOLD analysis project Ga0116227, IMG submission 89693) | Host-associated microbial communities from peat moss isolated from Minnesota, USA - S1T2_Fb - Sphagnum magellanicum MG | ecosystem: Host-associated > Plants > Peat moss > Unclassified... | reverse complement strand
TTTGGAGCTTGGGATTCGAGCTCTATCCAGTGCAAAGGTTTGCTGCCTCGAACAGGCAAGTCTTCTTGCCTGCGATGGGTGAGTATGTTCAGCAGTTTGGAGCTTGGGATTCGAGCTCTATCCGGTGCAAAGGTTTGCTGCCTCGAACAGGCAAGTCTTCTCACCTGCGATGGGTGAACAAGCTCAAGCCTGACCTCAAAAGGTTCTTCTTCACCTTCCACTCTGACCTGTGACCAACAGTGCAGAGAAAGGAATTACTGGCAACAACACCCAAATTTGCAACACCCAAGTATTGGGTGCACAGCACTTTAAAACCTCCACTGAAAGAAAACCATAGTGCAGTTTGGGGACCTTCCAGCTCCTGGATATTTCAAAAAGTTTCCCTGGATGCCAGTACAATTACACGTTGTAATATCCCTAGGGTGGGGGAGATTTGTTGTATGGTGATCTGCAGCATTCATTTGAATGCATTTGGGCCATCCTTATAAGAGTGCACCTTGATTTTTATGAAAGGGGAGACACTGCTGTCAATGCCTTCCACCCAGTGAACTGAGGGTGAAACCTGAGGTCCAGGGTGGAATGCATTGCCAGCCAGCAGTGCCTCCCCCTATCCCCCTATACTTCCAAATGTGCTGTGTGTGATTGAATTTTGAGTCTCTCTTTTTTTGGGTCATGCAGGAGTGGATGTAAGTTTTCTTCTTCTGAAGAGAGGTTTGTGGTAGAGATGCAAGCAAAGCTGGGCAACAAGTGGGCCAAGATTGCTAGTTGTCTCCCAGGTTGCACAGACAATGATGTGAAAAACTTTTGGAGCACCAGGCAGAAGCGTATTTTATGTGCTTGCAGCAGCCAAAGATGATGATGATGGTGGCATCTGCAGGGAGCACTGATGTGTCTGCAGATACATCGGATCTCAGCAAAGGCCGTTCTTTGTCTGAATTTGGCACATTTCAGGTCAGTCTCAAGGTAAAGTTACTTCCATATTTTTTCAAATGATGTGCCAAAATATATATATAGTCTGCAATTTATTGAGAAAATGTATAATCTACAATTTATTTAAATATAAAGAGTGCTTAGAATTGAATTATGAGAATGTATCTAGAATATATTTTTAATAAAATATTTTATTGTATTTTATTATTTCATAACTTATCAAAAAATACTCTTTCATCTCAGGTGTTTCATAAAAATATACAAAGAATAACTTCCCTTAGCAGATAAGTGAGTCCCTTTGCTTGTCCCCCCATTTGCTGCTCCACCACTTCCATTGGAAACAGTGCTAAGTTCTCAGTGATATGAAGGTGGACATTTGACAGTTCACAACGGAATAGACTTCCACTAAAGCTATGTGCTTTGATCTGCAAAATGCTTGGGCCTGGGGGCAGTGTCCTAAAGAGTGGAAAACTGGTGGGTGGGCACCATGTGTAATAATGGTTATTGCAGTTCACAGTCCCACAATGGTTGATGGCAGAGAATTTCTGCCACCCTTCATGGTTGCACAAAATGAGAGCACATTCAGGGATCATCAACATGGAAGCAACAACCATTGCCTGCAAACATTTAACTCCATGGATATGGATGGCATCCTCAGCATTTAATCTCAAACACATGATTGCGTGCAGGCATGTTGTCCTTTTCAAAGGCCATTTCTTCCCCTCCTGCAGGAAACAAACATCCCTCCAGCTCAACCCTCTTTGTGATCAATCCATGGCTTCTTTCCACAAACTGGACTGAGCTTTAGACCATGTATGACTACTAACACATTTGAAGCTTCTCTCCCTTGATCTGGTGGCTATCTAAGTTCAACTTCATAGCTCAAATGTGTTTGTCTGCTCTCTGAAAACACTCAATTTTCCTTCAACTTAGTGGAATCTCTTGAGCTGACAACACACAATCAGTCTTGGTGTGGATAGTGCAATTGGGAAAAACCCATGAAGAAGACAAAGCCCCTCCATCCACCAAAATATTTGTCATCTGGAGATGGATTGCAGAAAGCACAGAACACAAAGCATGGCAACTATCAAATATTTTGTCAGTCTTTTACAGTTGGTAAACAAAGTTCCCTTCATCTTCAGCTTAAATCAGATCTCTACCCTATACCCCTTTGGATGTTTGTGGGTGATAGGGGAGACACAGTATGAGGTTGTGGAGAACCAAGGAGGGCACAGTGGCTATCCTCAAGCTGTGGCACCATGCATAACGGTCACCACTAGGACAGCTCAATCACAGAAGCACAGGCCTTGTTTGCGAAGAGGTGGCAAGAATTGGGTCAAGACAGCAGCAAGCAGGGATGAAGCAGAAGCAGCAACAGGGCAGCAAGAGCCAGATCTTGTGGGCATGTCACTCATCCACAACAACAATGGACAAGTGGCTGATGTATTTGGGGTACCACTCGCAGATTCATCACAACAGACCAATAACAATTACTTGGATTTCCTGCTTCACTCTGAAGGGTCACCAGCTCTACAAAGCATGCAGGTATTTAGTCCTGAGCTCAATGCTCTAGCTACAAATGGGAAAAGCTTCCTACACTGCATACTGAAGATTCTTCAGGGCTTCTTCATGACAAGAACACAACAGATTCATCTAGCTCTGAAAGTGTGATCACATGTTTTGCTGCTGATGTCTTTGACTCCTTAGAGCCTTTATGCCCAGCCCCTACAGAATGGCGGGTGGCTCGGTTAACATAAAACATTTTTGACTTGTTGTGCAACCATTGTGTCTCTTGTCTACTCTTCATCCATCAGTTGCAAAGGCAATGTCCTACAACTTTTAGACAAACCACAAGAGAGCCTTTATTCCAAGAGACCAGAAACAAAGGAGAGACACTTAGACCATAGCAAATGTGTAAGTTTCTGCAAGGAGAAATTCCCTCAAATGTGCAAATAGCGTGACTATTGCCAAAAGGCAGATATGTTGAGAGGGGCTGTTCTCTAGGACACACACTCTGATATAATTAGAGAAAGTCATATAAAAGCAAAGAGGTAGAAGTTTATACTGAAAGATTTGTGGACCTCCAGATCTCCATCAACCTCAAGAGACACTGACTGCTTCCATGTTATCAAATGAGAGAAAAGCAAACAGTAAATTGTTGTCATAACACACTGATCACATAAATGTTCAATGGCAGTCAAATTGAGAATGTTTCGAACACATCTGTATTCCTCCAAGTTTTACATACTCTGATTGAAGTTTTAGATGAACCACAGGGCTATAACCTAGAAAATAGTATCTACTTATTTGCCAATACACACTGCTATGCACATGGGCTGTATGTAAAAGACTGGTAATCACCAATTAGAGGCTATGAGACAAAATCCAAAATGTTCCAAAAATAAATTAATTGTAGACCAGATCTCCATGTGGTAAAGTAATGACATATGATTTTGAGATAAAAAGTCCATGACTACTGCCTATGTTTGATGCTAAGATAATTTGTACACTGACCTTAAACAGCAATTATGATCCAGAACCTGTTTCTAATTGGTGAGAAGTAAGAATTCTGTACCTAGTAAACTTAGGAAATCTGGTCTCCTGGAATGCAAACTTTCAAGTGATTAACCAACCCTTGAATGCTTCTTTCCCTAAGCAATGATAATTCCAAAATGGCTTCATTAGCATTTTTTGATGACTTCTCTGATTTTTCCATCCAAAAAGCATTAGCAATAATGTATCCTCATGACAAGACAAGAGACAAGAATTCTACAGAAAAAGCTGTTCTGGACCTCAAAAGGCTTCCCTTCTGATGGGTTCTAGCACATAGTATAGAGAATAATACATGAATCCTTGTCAAAAAGAACGAATCAGTTGTTGGGCAGATTAAAAAACACATGAAGGCAAAATAGTTTGAAATGTTCATGACCAAAAACTCCATTGGTAACAACGTTTTTTTATATTGAAGCCTCTTTTCAAAGCTGTTTTTTATAGGAAAAACGTCATCAACAGTGCCCTGTGGCTCCACACTTTGGAGAAAGGTGGCCATTGTGGGCAAAAGAAATGGGTTAGATGACTGGAGAGGAATGAAAATGCTGAAGCATCTCAATCAATCTTGTTAGTAAATCAAGTTTCTTTCTGACAACTCCCTACTAGATTTCTTGCAACTCCTAACGTATTGTTTGGTGGACAGTCAAGCTTTTGATCAAAGAAATAAATTTGGTTGGAATCAGTATGAGTTCTACCTAGATCCTAATAAGTAATTGCCTCACATGGACATGTCCACCAGTTTACCTCCCTAAAAGTCTTTTGGATCTTGACACCTTTTGGTCTCATTGTTGCTGAGCAACTCCATAAGTGCTGCCATCTCCTGTTTTTGTCTCTCCATCAGAAAACCCTGTGCCATTGATGTAATGATTGAAGCCAGAAATCCAGCCATCATGAGAAGAACAACTGTATTCCATACGAATGCAATCGAGAAGCTCCCATGCACAGGCTGCCAGAAAGAAACACTGTGATTAAAACCCTATACTTAGGTTGCAAAAGGAGTAACAACACAAGCAAGCCATGGTCTCAACCAAAAAGAGGAAGAGTAGGAGCTGTTCATGCAGTTATGATACCTTAGCATCCACTTTTCCATTGAAGCTGTCCTTGGCATTGCCCAAGGCAGACATGATGCGGGGCGAGAGGTGGGCAAAGGCAGGAACATGCAATATGGCCCACTCCAAACCTGCTTCAATCACTTCCAAAAGGTGTGCATTGCATGCAAGTATAATAAACACTGTCTGCCCCCACCCAGAATCAACATCAATCTTGTCAGACACACAACAACACCAGATCTAATTCCAACAAGGATGCAGGAACTTCAGAGGAGTACATGAGCATACCAACAGCAAACTACTTTGTACACCTCAGAATGCTTGTGGCAGAGTCCTGACCAGATTTGAGAGAGAGGGTTCACCTGGATATGTGTCTTAATCAAAGCTTTGCCAATCAAAGAAGCCAGGAAGAACTTCCAGAATGGGACAAGAAACTGCCCACACATGATGCCTGCTAGATCAAAGAGTGGATTTGGCACCTGCACACATCATCATTTCTTAGATAAGGATCACTGAATGAAAAAAAACCTTCTGCTGCACTGAAAGGAAAATAGTACTCACAATGACAAAGCACACCCATCAAACTCTGCATTCAAAAGCTACAATGCTCTTATCCATACAAGTTGCAATAAAGCAACACAATTACTATCTGGAAGAGGGAGAATACCGAAGCAAAAAGGAGGATCGTAAAAAAGCCAAATTTGTGAAAGCGCAAAATGGTCCACCGTTTCAAAAAATCAAACAGGCCAGTACTTCCTGATTCTTCTGGGTTCATGAGATCATCAAACTCCTTCACTCTTTGCCCTGACAACCGTGCTGCACTGGTGCAGAAGTTTACCATTAGAGAATCCATTACATCCTCTGTTCAAATCTGGGATCTCATTGATGCCTACTTCTGAGATTTGTTGTGACCTCCATTCTACACTGCAGTCAACCAGAATTTCAACAGAACTATGCCTAAATCCTAATCAGAAGAACTGATAAGAAAACCACTGAAGTCTACTAAGTTGAGCACCAGGCTTTTCTTGCTGGTGGTCAAAGAGGGGAAGCTGGACAGACCTGCCCGTGAAACAAAGTAAGGGGGGAGCTCCCCAAGCGTGGTGCCTAATCCCCATAAAACAGCTTCCAGCTGCACCTGCAGTAAAACCTTGTGAAGAGGAACCATGTATAGATCAAGCCCATCTGCAACAAGGCGGGGGTACATCGGTGGCCCTATGAGAGAACAATCCTTTGTCTGCCATGATGATGCAAGTCCAAACTGGGGGGTGTCGTATGGTGCGCACTTCAAGTCTACACGGCCACACTGTGTAGCTCTTATTGTAAACAAAGCAATATGTGGCCCCAAATACAACACAAATGTGTGCAGACCTGAGCCTGTTCACCAGCACTCCACCACATACAACCATGCAGACATACAACATACATCAGTGAAAGGCAGCCAAATCAAACAAACCAGCACTGAAAAACACAAAATAATGTTTGCTCTAGAAAGTAATCCACCCTCAAAGCCAGGAAAAAGACAAAGAGGGAGCACCTAGTCCGATGGATGATGCTACGCCAAGGCCTACCCACCAAATTCCAAAGCGCAAGTATGCCAGCACCTCCCGGACATACTGTATTTCAAAAAAACCAGCAAGAGTACACTGCTAAAGGACATACTGGAGTAGTGACATCAATTTCATAACAGGAGACATAGTTCAATATTCAGACTCAAAATACTTCTATGTAACTAGACAAATTAGAGAATCATGTTGACCTGACATGGCAAAAGCTTGTGTAGAGACCCATTAAGTTCACATAACAGATGGTTGAGAAGTATGTACATAACCATGGTAGAAAACATAGAAGCAGAAAACAGTAAGTGGGTGTTGCAAGGCCTCTATCAAAGTTAGGTAGGTGATGGCTTTTGAGAATTTACTACTGAAGAGTCTAAAGGTGAGGAACAAGAGATTGCCTTCAAAACAGGAGATGGGTGTTGACTAAAATTATCCCCATTGCAAATCTCAAGAGGCAGTCCGTTCAGGATCTTTACATCATCAGCACAGGCGTCAAGTTATTAAGTGATCACCAATCACAAGAGGCCCAAAGCAAGTATATGCTATGTTTACACTGAAGTTATTTGACTGGTTGACAAGCTCTATTGACATGGCCACCACTTGTGAGTCTATGGCAGCTTGAAAACACAATGCAAAAGGCTCCAAAACAACTTTAGGACCATTCTTCCCTGTACATTATTGTCAGACTCAAGTGCTCTGTTTCTTACTGACTGACAAAGGAGGGTGATAGATTGATACCTTCTCATGGGGACCATCCAAAATTGCCAGAGTTGTGATATTAATGAGGAGAAAAACACAAAAGGCAGAGACCATGTGCTGGTGAACAATCACATAAGCTGAAAGTCTCCGAAGTTGCTGTAACACTGATAAACTGAATAGCTTAACCGTTGCCATTGGTCGCTTGGTTAGCACTAAGCCTTCACGTTGCTGGGCATGGTCCCGCTTCAGCTCTGATAGCACACCACCCACAAAAGTACTTGTCAGTCATGCCATTTGCCACCATCTTTCACAATCCAGAATCTCATTGCTGATCACACACTTGGCCATTCTGGCAATGTAAAAACAACAAAGATAATCAAAGCTTGCCCCAGTGGACACTTTCCCAAGATGTCACTAAGAGAAGCAGTCCAAATTGAAATATACAATCTATACAACTTGAAACATACAAATTTTTATCTTCTGTTTCAAACCTCATATTCACACTAAAAGACCTTGTTAACCATTTTTCTGAGCTCAATCAAGCCTGCAACTAAACCCCTGAGAAAAACTGATGAAATAAATGAGGGTTGATCATTGCATAGAAGTCTTCATGTTAATGACGAAGATACAGACAGATTCTAAGGCTTTATATGTGTGATCTTCTGTGTGCAAAATTTTCTGATCCCAGGGGAAAGAATTGCAGCAACGCATGCGAAATTAGGGATTCTAAAATCAAACCCTAAAATCTCAACTCTTTGTATCTATTCCCAAATTTTCCACTAGCAGATTGATCGATGACTAAGACATAATTTGTGATTCTTCCACTTCGAAACATGAAGCCGCTCGTGTACTGAGGGAATCATGACTTGAACTAGAGAAACGTTGGAAAATTCCTCATACCCCAATCGCCATTTCTGAGCTTGCACAAACTGCAGCAGCCAACATGACGAACATTTTTGGATCGCTAAAACAGAGATTCAAAGGAAACTACACAAAGCATGCAAGTTTGCAGTTGGGAGCTCTGAAACCGATAACATTCTAACGGGAGGGGACAAATAGTATGAAGAATTAGGGCAAAATTAGGGTTTAGAAGGAAAAAAAGGTCAGAGAAACCGCAAGTAGAAAGGGGCTGCTTCCTTACTCAGAACCTCCGACGAGTCCACCCCATTTGTTGTCGAAGTGGTTGCGCCTCCGCTCAAATCCATAGCTCCCCTCTATCTTCACGAAACCAAAGACCTCATGCGTGTATATGTGTGTGAGTGTGTGCCACCCCACTCTCTCAACTCAAATTCCTCGAGGAAACCGAGACCGCAGCCCGCCAGATTGCAAGCTCTTTGTCGATTAGACCTGTAGGAGTTTTAGCAACGTTCTGCGACTGCGATGACCTGAGACTTGCGCAGTACGTATACGGGAAATCGTTGGTGGTGCGAGAATAGCAGCAACGGTTGGGAGACAAAGAAGATATGGAGCGGGCGCACAAAGAAAGAAACACGAGGTTAGTTATACAAGCGCGATGATGACGAGAAGAAGAGGACGCCAAATTGTTGGCTCCGTCTTCCACCAGCGATGGGGGCACAGAGAAAGAAACAAGAGGTTAGTGATACAAGCGCGATGATGAGAAGAAGAGGATGCACAATTGTTGGCTCCTTCTTCCACGAGCGATGATGCACCACCACGGTTGTGCGTGAATTTGCATCACCATCTCTGCGGCGCAACAGCACCGCACACACGCACGCACGCACGTCACCGCCACAAAAACCGACACTACGGTCGTCGTCTCCTACCCGCCGGCTCTTGGAAATCCGCTGGCTTTGGGAACGTTGGGAACATGAGACATGATGATGCGCACGTTGATAACCAAACATATTAATAATAAAATTTGACGAATATCTTACTGTTCAGGGCAGGAGATTTATTTTTTATTTTTTATTTTTTGAATTCAACTATGAATAGAAATTGTGGCCAACTTGACTCAATACTACAAAATAGTTCTCCTTTTTTGTCGCGTTTATTTTTTGTGTGTGAAATTTCACGCACTTGTAAAAATTTTGAAGAAAATTCACACAAATTTTGCAATGATTTTTACATTTATGTTAGGCATGGGTTTGTACAAGGTAAGTAATAGAGTAGATATAAGTTGGGTGTGTTCATGGTAACATGAGCCATAGCAAGTGTAACCATTGCATTGTTTTTTTATATTTTTTTTGGGTCAATTTTTTTTTAATTATTATTTTGTTTGGATAATAATATTGCAAATATGTCATATTAGCATGTTGGTAAAAATGAAATGAATCCAATGACTATGAAGGTTCCAAAAAGATTATTTATGCAATGTAACCATGCTTTGGGTGTTTAATCATCTATTTTTAAGAAAAAAATTAATTGTTTTGAATGATAGTTGACAAAAAAATTATATTATAAATTGAGTGAGCAATCAATGGTTCATAACAATCAAATTTATTCTAGAACATGTTAATTGTCAATCATAAGGGTTTAAGGTTTCAATGGCATAGTTCATTGTTGGCAAGTCTTTGGTATCTTATATATTAAAGCAACAGTGATGTCTCTCTATTTGTGTGGGCAGTGCTTGGAAAATTCTTCCAATCACTGACCGTTCCCTGTGGAGCTTCCTTAGATGTAACTAACTCCAGAGAAAAAAGAAATCAGGGGCAGTCTGATTTTTTGGGGCAAAAGATTTGGTAGACCAGAAAAAAAATATTTAGGCCTTGGACAGCCCAGAATCTTTTTCTTCTTTTTTTTTGTATTGACCAAGACTACCTTTTTTTTCTTTTAGCTACTGTCCGTCCCGGTTAAAGGGACATATGAAATGTCCACCCGGCTTGATGACGGGACGAATTTAGGGGAAGACCAGAAAAAAAATATTTAAGCCTTGGACAGCCCAGAATCAATTTTAATTTTTTTTTGTATTGACCAAGACTACCTTTTTTTTCTTTTAGCTATTGTCCGTCCCAATTAAGGGGATGGATGAAATGTCCGTCCGGCTTGATGACAGGACAGATTTTGGGGAAGCTTTTTTTCTTTTAGCTACTGTCCGTCTCGATTAAGGGGATGGATGAAATGTCCATCTGGCTGGATGATCACAAAATAATAATAAAAATAGAAAACACATAAAAATAAAAAAGTTAAAAGTTTCTAAAAAAACTAAAACGCGAACCAAGTTTAAAGAAACCAAGGGATTTCATAGTGGCCGAACATCACGGGCACCAACTAGAAGTCCTGAATCATTGTTGTGATGGTGGAAGCTCAAGCTCGAAAATCCTCACAACATTGTTGGCAAGGGGGATTAAGGATTTTGTTGTGATGGTGGAAGTTCAAGCTTGAAAATTCTCACAACATTGTTGGCAAGGGGAATTAAGGATTGTGTTGTGATGGTGGAAGTTCAAGCTCAAAAATCCTCACAACATTGTTGGCAACTGGGATTAAGGATTGTGTGGGCAAGAAATATGAAGGTGTAGAAGTGTTAAAGTTCTTGACAACATTTAGGAACTTTTCAAGAGCATCAAAATTGTTTGGGTGCTCAAAGTTATTTGAAACCATGGAATGTTACAAGATAGCAAGCATCAAAACTATTTGACAAGGAATATGATGAGTGCAAGATGGCAAACACTCATCAAAATGTGTTTTCAACTAGAGGACAATGAAGATGACCATCAATCTTCTTTCTTCGAAACCTTTCAATAATATGTCCATAAGAAATGCAAAACTTTTTCTTCTTCTTTTTCAATTGGAAGTGGTCTCATGTGTGCATCATCATATTATGTGTATTAAGGTTACTTTTCGAAAATCAAATATGTGAGTAGTTCATGATTTAATGCTTGCATTCTCCAATAGTAAAGTTCAAGGGTTGACATGCGAAGGTTGAAAAAGGCATGTGAGCTATCATGTGGTGCATGAATTTTGTTAAGCAACAATTTTTGTTTGTTTTCTTCTTGTTGTTGTTTTCAGTTTGGTATTAGTAATTTCCCACCTTTTTCAATCCCTATTTTTTGGAATTTTTATAAGAAAACTAGGGAATAAATAGATAACCAATCTTGGATGTGAAAATTATTATTCAATGATCACATATTGAACATTGATGGAGTTGTTTTAAACAATATATAATTAAGCCTAGCTTCACATTTGGGGAATGCCTTCACCCATGGACCTTAGACCCACCTAAAGTACAAAGGCAAATGATGGATATGTAGATCGTGATGCAACCATCCTTCTAGGTTTGGAAGCATTTTACACCTACTAGTGTTTATTAAAAAACACCTTACAACTACTGATAGGTGAGGGGTACCTCCACAATTAGCAATTAGAAGGCATTTCTCATGGATATAAAGTGCCTTCTTCTAACACTAATACAAATTCCATAACCTAGTGTTTTATATGTTTTGAACCATTAATTTTGAGAAATATTATTTTCATAACATGTTTAAACCAGTAAAAACAAGAATAAATGATTCATTTTTGACATTTTGAAAATTCCATGTCTTAGATTAATTACAATTCTTGCAATCATAATAATTATTTGAATATAATTATTATAATTATCCCCTATGCTTTTGATCAAAAGTATTGGTAAACTACCTTACAGATATCACTAGTAGACATGTCATTAGTTCAAAAATTTATGTGAAAGTTTGAATAGTTTAATATGAAATGGACTATGATAAATAATATAAAATGATGCAAATCATGGCATTTAAAAAAATTAGTCAAAACTTCTTGTATTCTTAAATTCTTCATTTGATAGTGACCTATTTTTAAAATTTTCATTTTGACATTATTATGATTTTTTTTTGAATTCACATTTTTTATTATTTATGCATGAGAAATATAATGTTATCATTCTAAAAATCCATTACCATCCTTTTTTTCTTAAAATTCATCCATTTTTTAAAATGTGTTGCAACATGGAGAATTAAAATTTTGATAATGTTAATGTTGAATATGGCTTTACATTTTAAGTTCATCTATAAATTTTTTCAATTCACAATTGTGACAATTCAAATAATCCCATTCCATATCATTCAAGAAAAAAAAATTCCTACTTTCAAATGTGAACAATTTTCTTTACCTTGTACAAATAATTTCCAATAAATATAATCTTCATCCAAAAAAAATCTTTTTGGTTTTAGGGTGGGGTGGGGTGGGGCTAAGTAGTTCATTATTTCTACATTTAATTAGACAATGAATTTATTTTTAGGGAACCCATCATTTGAAAAGGAAACTTTCATGTCAAAACCATCATATCACAATAAGTAATGTGGTTTGTGCCATTAAACACATATTATAACGTGGAATGAATTTTGAAAGGACAAATGATAAAGTAAGTCAATGACTAAATGTTTAAACTTTCACAAAATTTATAATCTTAAGACTTAGAATCCTAAGGCATTATTCCTTTGCCTTTGGAATTCCAAATGTTTATGTAAAGCTCCACTTGATGCACCCATGGCCATTTAAATTGCTCAAAATAAATAAAAAATGAAGAAGATATGTGATATACAAGTTGGGGGAGGGTGAGGGATTAATGTTTGTTGATACGCTTGTTTAAACACTTTGTGATACCAACACATGGTTGAAAATATTTCATCCTACTTAAACATGCATCATCCATTTTCAACACCCTATATGTTTCAAAGGCATGACATTTATGTGCAAAACATATGAACCCACGAAAGAACAATTTCACACAATTTCCATGACCAAATTATGGGATGAAAAGTTTGTGATGTACATTTTTAAAACTCAGTTCAAAATCTTTTTTTAATTTTTTATTGTAATTTGAAAGGATCTTACACTATGTCCCCACAATTTGTGCCCTTGCCATTGGCCTAGGCTAATATAGGTGATGAATATAGTTGGAAATACAAAAAGTCTCTTTGACTCCAACATGCACCCAATAAACCTAGTTTTTTATTTTCTTAAAGGATAGATCTTACACTTATAAATAACAATAACATCCCTTTTACTCTCAAGGAGTAGCCATAAGATCCCTCATATTTTATACAAGGGATATTCATTGTTCTAAGGTGCTTTCCAAAAGTGTTCAAAAAATTTCTCCAAATGCTTTAGATCTTGGTGTGTGCTGAAGGCTGAATAATTAAATGGCATTGTTTTAGTGTATGAAGAATATGCAAATAAAAATTAAATTAGAGATTTTGGAAAGTCATTTATGAGTTTAACCACCACAAATACCCATTCTTCTTAGTGCATATTATGGTGTTTGCATGTTCTTAGTTCAAGCTAGTTCTTTGACACATTGTTATTACATTCCTCCAAATTCTTGGAAATACCAATCCATTTGGATGACATTGTTTCTTAGTGGCTATTATTTACCTTGTAAATAAAAAAGTAACTAATTCTAAAATATCCAAATGCATTTTCTTTTCCTTGTGTTATGTTCGTGTGAACCAATATTGCACACATAAATATATTACCTTGGTATATTCATGGGTATATATTAAGGTAAATCTATACCCTATATTTCTTATTTAAATTAACTACATTTTTAATTACCCTACTTTATTGGTAGTTATTTTAAATTTATTTAATGTGTATTTTACTTGGTTAATATGTAGTTGAAGCTTATCCTTATCCAAGGAGGGTAACTATGTGAATATGGTAAATTAAATGTATACACATAATCATTACATAACATATATACATTTTCATATTTTGCAATGCATGTGATTATAATGGATTTATTCAACTTACAATTATTGATTATTGATTTTTTTTGGCATTTTTTAATTCATTCCATTAATTACCTTGAAAAAAACTCTTGCCATGTGCTCTTGAAACATTTTACAACATTACTAGCATTTTCCATTATAAAAATCCTTTCAATATGTTTTTATGTTATGGATTGATTTCAGTATATTTTGTCAATTTTTATTTTATTTTTTGAAATTTCATGTGTTTGTGTTTGCAATGCCAATTGCACAAATAATTATATTTCTTCAATTTGAAATGTGTCATACTTGTGTAAATTTTTTTTACCCTACATTTCTTCACATGGTATGTATAGATTAAATAATGAAATATTCACCCTTACCTTGTAAACAAGGTAAAAGTTCATCATTTACCTTTAGTTGCTTGAATTGATAATTTTGTAAAACCTTTATAACTTTGCCTAGCTAATATATTATTGAAAATTTTATATTTACCCTTATCCAATTGATATATCAAAATGATATACCCACCCAACAATGGTGTACCAATATACCTTATAAAAATTCATCAACTAATAAAATATTTGACATCTCTTCAAATTTGCAAGTTTATAGTTTGCACCATGATTTTTTTTTTGAAACCTCTTGTGTGATATGTTCAAATTTTATTTGGCTTTTGATGCGTTAATAAACAATCAAACCTCTACTCATTATGTTGGGCACATTGCCATTAAACCCCTTACCCAACATTATGGGCAAAGGTTAAGCCATTCTATGAAATGAAGGTCTAAGCTAGGAGATTAACCTTCTTACTCTTCATGGGTAGTAATGTTTTTTTTTAAGAACTTTCTTTTGGAACCATAGAGGTGACCATTCATAGAAAGATGTAGAAGATTTGGCTATGGTAATTTAGGAAGATTTAACCTTATGTGGTTATAAGCCAAATATGAAACATACATTTTTAATTATTTTTTCATATATTTAGTTACACACTAGCAACCAAATATAAAGATCTAGTAATTTTTCAGTTACACATTGGAACCCAAATATAGGGATATGACCAAAAAAATATCATTGTTGGTAATTGAAAACCTTCAAAAACATATTTTTTCAATCTTTGAAATTTTGCTTCTTTGATGAAATTTATCAATAAAAAAAGGTTGATGATTAGGGTTTTAATGAATGCCACCATCAACCTAAACATCCATTTTTGTTGGGAAAGTTTAAAAATATGTGTGGAGGGTAAAGATCATTATTAACATGACATTAATACAAATTTAGAAGGGTGAATTTTTTTTAAGGTGTACTACTTAGAACAAAAATGACCTAGTCTTTAACAAAGTCCTTTTAGCCATATTTTGATCCCCATCAATATTAATGAATAAAAAAATGTCAAATATTTTACAATATAATACTTTAATCCATCATGATTTCAGATTCCATTAATATCATCCATTTTGTGTCCTAGGTATGATAAAAGAAAATTAGATAAAGGATTGCATAAAACGATGACATTGTGATAGAATTTTCATACTTTAAAAAATTTAAACTTAAAATCAGGTTGGTTTTTACCTTGTTTATTTCTAAAAGAATTAACCAATAACAACCAAATTATTACTAAGTTGATATCCACTCAATAGTGTATTATGTTGAGAGAACCAATTTGTCTTGAAGTTAGTTGAAAACCTAAAACCCAAGAAAGTTATATTACAACCCTTTGAATTCAAAATTTATTTAATTAATGAATTATTTAATGCTAATTAAGGTTAATTTCAAGGTTTAATGTGGTTGCCACTGCATTGCATGGTGAAGAGAAAAACAATTATTTGTATTAAATGAACAATTCCTCTTGGGCATACTATGTTAAATTATTATTTTTGGCTTGTTTTTGTGTGTATTTTATTGTTTTGTGTTTATTCTTTGTTGAATATTGTTGTCTTGTTACTACTCATCATTGTTTTGTGATGCTACCATCACCTTTCACTACTCAACACCACCTTGTTGCTCATCATTGTGTTGCTACTTTACATTGCCCATGTTGTTTATCATTTCCCTTGCTATTTTTTATCACCTTATTGCTAGTATAGGTACCAACATTGCTTTTGCCTACTACTTTGTTGTTGTTGTTTGTACTCACCTTGTTCTTCATCTTACTTCGCTTATTTTGTGGTGATGGTACTTCCCCCCTTGCCTTCAATGTGCAAGTTGTTTGTAATTAGAACATTATGGAAACAAGAACAATGGCCACTGTTGCACTTTAGAAACATGAATTTTTTTTCCATTTTGGTTTTGTTTTGTTAGGTTTTGTTTTTGTTTTTCTTGTATGGTTCTTTTGTTGTTTGTAGGTGTATGTTTGTATATTTTGTTTAGGTTTTGAGTTTTGGGTAAATAAAGGTTTGTTGAAGTTTTGTTGTGATTTGTTTTTACAAGATCATTTATTGCAAATTACACTTTGATTTGAAGTGAAAGGGAGTCATTTTGACTTGCATTTTTTTAGTGCATCTTTGTAAACAAGGACAACATTTGACCTCATTTGCACTTTGCATATCTTCATCAACATATTTTTTTGCATTATGCATCATCTTGAGAATAATGAACAATGATCTTGTAAATGTTTGTAATTGTTTACATTGTGTGCATGAGAATGGTTGATTGAAATTAAATAATCACAATTGCCAAAATTGGAAAAACATTAAACTATTTGACTTTCTCAAGTCTAGTTTCAAATTTGAAAATATGAGGAATCAATCCACGTAGAAAGGGGTTCTAAAATTTTCATGAATGAAAGTGAGATTGCATTGAAGGAAATAATTTAAAGAGGAAAGGTCTAAGAGATTTTTAACATTGCCAAATTCATAATTGGAAAATGATAAAATATTGCATTTAATCATGAAAAAATTGCATGAACAAAGAATTAGTTAGAAACCTCATGGTAGAAATTTTATGTGTTTGGGTATATACTGTGTTAATGATGGGTCAAAAGTGGATGTGAATGTCCCCCAATTGATGCGTTATGTGATCTTTTATAATAATTTAATGTCCTCTATAATTCCCAACCAAAGGACAAGGTTGAGGAAGGTCTAATGTTTATTTCAAGAATAATGGTATAATTACATTGAGGAAACATGCGGATGCAAATCATGGATTAATTGCTAAAAATTTTGAGGAAGAAATGAACAATAACATGAAAAGTTCAATGGAAATATAACCTACAAGAAATGGCCCTCTTGTTGTTTTCCTTTCTAAAAAAACCTTTATCAATAAATATTACCAAACTTGGTTAAGAAGACAAAATAAACATGTCTTATTAGTTTTAACAAATTGTGTTTATGTTACTACAAGTTTCGATCTTTCGATGTCCAAAGGAGTGCATGATGTTTTTGCATTGAAGAAGATTGGGTGTCAAAACATATTATAATTGGCTTGTTTGAAATATTGAAACTTCAAGTCAAACATTGGCAAAAACTCTATAAAACCTTTTAGAGCAATATGGATTAATTATAAATATCCTTGTTTATGTGAAAGATGGAAGGTTAAATTTGAATACCATCATAATTATTTTAAACTCAATAGTTAGTTGTGAGACTTTGAATGTGGTTGAAAGTTTCCAAAACAAATATTTTGGACACGCCTATTCTAAGGTTGATCAATATGCCAACTATTGAAGAAAGAATGTGCAAAACCTTGAGAAATGTTTCCATCAAATATACCCAAGTAGTAGAAATGTACAACACTTAAAAAGTCAAGAAACTGAACATTTAGTATTGGATGAAAGCTTTTCTAATGAAGCTTGCTAATTTTTTTCTTAGGCCATGAGAATTTTCAAAATTATTATTATTTCCTTATATTCAGTTTAAAAGTTTTAAATTGATATTTTTAAAAATCTTAAAATATAACCAATTAATTAGTAAATAAGAACTAAATGTGAAAGAATCAATTTTACATGAGGGGAAAAAGAAACCAAGAAGGGTATTGAAATGGAGATTTTTGAAAAATGGAACCATCTAGGTTATTTGATTAGAAAATATCCAAAACTGGATTAACCAAATTTTTAAAAAAATTAATAACCAACCAATGTTAGTAAATACCATTTATTTGGTTTCAATTTTTGGCCAATTTTGGTTATGGTTTTCAAGGTAATTATTGTGTACCCAAACCACCAAATTTACATTTCGAAGAAAAAAAAGTTCTATAATTGAAATTGAAATCATAAATTGACCTTTAGTTAAAACCAAACGAACATTAAACCCATTTATACATGTTCCAATTCTTCATTTTTCCTAATTAAATTTTTTTCAAACTAGAGTTAAAGTGGTTTTTTTGGCAATTCTTTTTCCATTTGGTGAATTTTTTTCAATTTTTCTTTTGTCAAATTTTTTTCTTTTCCAAAATAAATCAGCAAACATCTAAAAAAACTAATTATGACTATGTTGTTACACATTATTCAAGCAAGTAGTTGGGATAAAAGAGGATTTTAATAAACTTTTACTTTCATAATTAGTCTATAACACAACATGGTTGAATCTCCTTGTGGATGATTGCCAATGTGGCAACATCACAAAATTGGGGAAAAAAATGCATTCTCATGTGAAGGTCAAAATGTTTAGACATTGATAAGATGAACAAAATGAAGGTTAAATGTTGCATGAAAGTCAAAAGTCAAAACCTTTTAGATGAAGGTCAAAAAATTGTTCATTTGAGAAATAAAAGATTGAAACAAATGTAGTTCACAAAGCCAACAAAGGTATGAAAAACCTTGCACATATTACATATTATGAGTGGGAGGGAAGTTGTGCCTACTTATTATAGGTGTAATGTGCTTCCTCCTCAATAATAAGTATAAGATTCCTCTTCTTATATAATTTTTAAGAGGAATATTCATGGAAATAAAGTGCCCTACAAATTAACCAGGAAGTTTTTGGGAGTGTTTTCTATGCTATGTGTATCATTTTTATAAAAAAAAATGGATATATATATGTAGGTCAAAATGTTGAAACATAGATGCTGTCCTTTTTAAATGCATTCAATATTAGAAATGAAACATGCAAGAAATAAATAATGTAATAAATAATGGGTTTCAAAATGTAATAACATAAGAAAATATGCAAGCAAGGTATGAATGCAAGATATTTGACAAGGTTATAGAAACAAAATAAGTATATTACATTTTGAGTCCTTGAGCATGAGAATATAGGATGCATTAAAAGTCCAAGTACACCAAGTCCATGATGACAACAATACAAAAATTAAAACTACGTGGGAATCCATGAAATTCAAGGGAATTTTAAAACAAAAAAACCTCAAGGAAATTGCAACTTTATTCAAATGCATGAACTTTACATACCTTCTTCAATTTTATTTGACCTTTGAGACTTTTTTTTTGAATTGAATGTTGTTAAACAAAAATACAAAATAATACATCATTATAGACATCAAATGATTTTTTTTTTCAAACTCAATAAAAATCAAATTTTGGCCATTTGTGTTCACAAGAGAATGCACAAACAACTTGTTTCAAAATGTTCATAATAATAACTTGAAGTTTTGGTGTAGCTTCACCAAACATTCCCTACCACTATTGATGGTTAGGACCTAAAACTAACCAAAGAATTGATAACAAAATTCTTTCATTTATTCAATAAGCAAATAATAAAGTTATTTGTAAAATCGAACAAACCCAACACTAAAAGCCTGTGTTCAGCCTATTTACAAGACGTAATTTCAAATATGGTACCAAAAAATTACACACGGGTTCAACGGGGCATGAAACCCAAATTTCAAACAAGACTCGGCACGAACTTAATTTCATGTTGAGTTTCCTGCCTGTGAATTGCCCAAAGAAACCCACATCTCGGCCCCTTACTTCTGTGCCCACACCTTAATTGTCTTCATTTGCTTACCTCACATGTTTACCTTGATGTTCACACCTTGACCATCAAGGCTTGCATTAGCTTTGGGGTTTCCTTGCTTTTCCTCTCCCCCTTTTCCTTTCTTTGATTCTTTCATACGCGCAGCTAATACTTTTTTGCCTTGCAAACTACTAGTTCATAGGTTTGGAATTCACGGCCGCTTGCTGTTGGGTTTATTGTCTTTGGTGTACAGGAGGAAGAGCTTTGTACCCTGGGTGGCATCACCATCTTTTGTATAGGGAAATATAACCATAGTTATTGGTAATCCATTAGAGAGCTTTGGCAAAGGAGAAATCAATCATTGTAGATGAAAAGCAAGCAAGCAAAGTCCATGTTTTAGGTATTTTAACTAGTTTTTTCCACACATGGGTTTCGTGTCCTTATGAATGGATTTTCAACTTCTCATCATTTGGTGTTTTTTTTGTCCTTATTGTGGATTTTAGCTTCTGGTCATGCATGCATTCATATTCAATACATTAGGGTTTTGTGTCTTTGGGATTGGATTTCCGCTTTTTGTGGTTTGGTGTTTTTTTTGTCCCTGTGGATTTGAGCTTTTAGTCCTACATGCATTCTAGTTCCATACATTAAGGTTTTTTGTCCTTGGGAATGGATTTCAACTTTTCGAGGTTTGGTGTTTGAATTTATGGTTTTACATACAATCTCTAGTCTATTTATGATGATGCCAATGCATGACGCCATAAAATGGCACATAAATTCAATAAACCCCTTTTTATGTTGCATGCATTTTGTTTGTGGGGAGGTTTTGTAGATTATGTGTATTCCTTGTATGGTATAATAAAAGGTGTTAAATGGAATGTGGCAAGGCATGAGGTGCATTTTTTGTCCCTATGGATTTGAGCTTCCCGGTCCTACATGCATTCTACTTCCATACATTAGGGTTTGGTGTCCTTAGAAATGGATATTAGCTTCTTAAGGTTTGGATTTTTTTGTCCTTGTGGATTTGAACATCTGGTCTTGCAATGCATTATAGTTCCATCCATTAAGGTTTTGCGTCCTTGGGAATGGATTTCAGTTTCTCAGGGTTTGCTGTTTTTTTTTGTCCCTGTGGATTTGAGCTTGTGGTATTGCATGCATTTTCTAGTGTGATTTTGATGACGCCAATGCATGAAACCCTAAAACGACATAGAAATTCAATAGATCCCTTTTGTGTTACATGTGTTTTTTTTGTGGGGAGGTCTTGTTGATTATGTGTACTCTTTGTATGGTACACCAGAAGGTGTTGAACGAGATGTGGCAAGGCATGAGGTGCACCTACGTTCCGCTAATAGATTGCAAGATCTTTGCTTCAAGAATGGTGGGACTTACATCAAGCTTGGCTAGCATATAGGTCAACTAGTATGCCTTCTTAGGGTTTTAAAATTGTGGCATAATTTCAATGCCTTGTTGGTTCATGGTGTGACAACGTCCCTTTGCCCATTATGGGGAGCTGATGAAAACATTAATGAAAATGTTCTAGTAGAGATGGTCACTACATTATTAATGTTTAAAATCTCTAAACATGTGTGTCACTATTGTCATTATTTATTGGAAGTACGTCCTTTTGTGAATAGTTTGTCTATTTTTTGGTGAAAGGATTTAAGGCAAGAAAATATATATATCTGGATTTTTGAAATGGGGAGATGGAAGCTTGGATATGATATTGAACTTGATTATTTGGGATAGATAATAGGGGAGGGTATAGAACTCACTAAAAAAAGGTGACCAACATATACCACACATACCGTGGAAAATCTTTGGAAAATAAAATATAGTGGAGGAATCAATTAAGGTCATTCTCTAACCATGTTGATGAGAGTAATTGAGTCATCATACTTGTGTTGTGGATGAAGGAATTAGGAACAATAGAAGGGAGTGTGCCTACGAGGGTAGATAATTATACATGGCTATTATAAATGAAAGCAAGAAAAGCATGGGATTATCTTCGTCCTTGCCATAAAAGTTAAATTAATTTTTTTGTCATGAATCACATTGCAACCTCATGTGTTTCATCACCCTATGTCCACAATTGTGAGAGCTTTATCATCACCTAAGCTTATGAGATTCATCAAAATGGTCTACATTAATTTGGAGGCAACCAATTTTGCAAGATTTGAGACTTACAAACCCTAATGCGTTATGAGGAGGGAATTCTAAAGAGTACCATCTTATTTTAGGCTTTACATAACAAGAACTTACAATATCTTTTAAAGTGAAGTTTAGCCCAACAAGATGGTTTTGGTAGTTCAGGGTATAAAATAAAAAGAAAAGTTGGTTTATTGTCTTATTTAAAATATTTATTTTTGGCAAACATTTCTCTTACTATTGTGGTCATTCTTCACATGTTGTCGTAAGGGTTGTGATTTTTCTCCAAACTTTAATTACTAGCTAACTGAAAGATTTCTTAAAGTAAACTGATTTTGAGCCTCCAAAACTAGAAACAAAACATCTTGTCTTCTTTCGAAAAATTGAAGACCTATTTCACCTCCACAAACTCCAAAAGTTATGCCTTGTACCCCAAACTTTAAATCATCAAAATGTCCCCATAGCCATGAAAATCCTAGAAATTACCCAAAACATCTATTGCTTCCTTTAATAGATGGATTTGTGATTGAACATATCTTCCCAAATTTGCCTTTGGACCCATCTATGATGTGGCACCTTCTTCAAGTAAACTATGTGTGGCATAGAGTTGTGGATGAATCCCTTGAATGGCATGCCCTGAACATTGTGAAATATCACAATGTATTTTATCACCACGTTATTGCTACCCAAGGACTTCTAAAGCATTATTTGAAACAACATTTGCAATTTGAAGTTTAATGTTTGAAGCTTTACTTTTTAGATGATGCAAACATTTAAGACTTTAGTTTAAAGGTTGGGTTTGAAACTTCATGTGTTTTTTTGGTTCTGCAACTCAATAAACTTTGACATTTTGAAAGACTTGTTGTGCATTAAAGTATTTACATATTCCTAAAACCTTAACTTTTGGTCTACAGTGAGAACAATTTCAAGTTTTTGATGAATTTGATGCATGTGAATTTTAGTATTGTCCCAAAACCTTACCTTAAAAACTTGTAGATATAGAAATTGAGTCATTGAAATTTAGTTTGAAAGCTAAAGGTTTATACTTGAAGTGGCAACCTATGTTTATGGTCTGCAACTCAAGGATAGACCTTAATATGTTGCCTTTAATGAATATGGTACTCTTGACCACACCTAAAACATGTCTTCTTGGATTTGATGGCTTTCAAGTTTATAAAGTTTAGGGAAAGTTTATCAGTTTACAAACTAAGGTTTCCACTTGTAGTAACCTATATTTATGGTTTGTAGCTCAGGCATAGACTTGTATATGTTGCCCCTGATGAATATGGTATTCAAACACACCTAAAATCTGTCTTTTTAAATATGATTGCTTTCAAGCTTATAAAGTTCATTGGATTGCATGTGCCTATGTATTTATTAACCCCTAAAACCTACATTGTCCATGTCCAACCATAATGCCTAATTTTTTTGATAGATTACATGTGTGTGATTTTGAATAAGCCCTAAAACATGACCTAATTGAAGCTCAATTTGGACGCTAGGGGTTTCTACTTGAAGTAGCAACATGTGTTTATGGTCTACAACTCAAACATAAACTTTAATAACATATTGCCCCTAATGATGTGTTTATGGTCTACAACTCAGGCATAAACCTTAATAATATGTTACCCTTAATGAATATGATGGTATTCAAACACACCTAAAATTTGTCTTCCTGGATCTGAAACTTCCAAGCTTATAACATTTATTAGATTGCATGTGTATGGGTATTTACATATCCTTGAAACCTTAGTCACCCATTTTTAGTTAGAATGATTTCAAGTTTTGATTTGAAATCCATTGGTTTGAAATTTGGTCATTGAATTACAACGACTCTTTTGGTGGTAGGCTTAATTAATTAAAGTTATGTCCAATGATTGTTATGTATGAAGATTTGAGTGTGAGTGGTCCATTTTTTGTTTGTGCGTGTTTCCAGGGATGGTTGAATTTTGGGCAAGTAAAACTTCAAAGCCAGATGTATTAGAGACACACAAGTATCTGAATCTATGGCATTACATAGATCCAAACCCCTCGTCCAAAGGAAAAGATACTAAAACAACTTGTTGATTTTGTCCACTTCAACACCATGGCAACTTCTTACAACTTACACTTTGCAAATTATAGCTTGGGTAAGAAGCAAGTTACTCAATTTATTCCTATTGTTATGTGGAAGCAAATTTACATTGACTATCAAACCATTTATCTCGATTCATACCTTGCGGAAAAAACCTTCAAAGATTGATTTGGGACATTTTGAAGGAATAAAAAACAAGAACTTCAAATCAAGATTGTTTAGAAAAAATAACATTGCAATGTGATCAAGTGTTAGAGTGCTTGAAGGCCACATGTGGACATGCAATAAAGAATGTCTTAAAGAGACATCAAAGTTTAATTAATGGGGCATCTATACCTATACTTGAAACCCCAGGTTCTAGTTGGTCTGAACCTATAACCCTAAATCATATATTAGCCCATCTTTGGACTTTACACCATCTGGAAGTGATGGTGAAAAGTCAATGACAAAATTAAAGATGTTGCAAAGCCAATCCAACAGGATGGCAATAGTGGTGTCCCACTTCTCAACAACTTCTTAGATTTGAGATACCTTCCTAGTTGGCAAGGTGGTGATCAATAATGAGAAGTTGAATAAAATGAAGATTAGTAATATGAAAGCAACTAAAGAATTAGGTGTTATCACAGAAGAAGAATTCAGATAAAGGGTTAAAGCTATTTTGCACTTGTAGCTAGAAATCCCCAACCCAACCATGTTCGGTTAGGTTAGCAATTAGATCACCAACAACCTCGTATGTGAGGGCCATGCATCTCATGTGTAGGAAATTAATTAGGAGAGTTGTAGCTTGAAACAAATGTGCATATTTTGGTTTGGTTGAATCAAACTTTTTCATGTGGCACTTCCACTTTCCTTTCAACCCACCTATGCCCCATTCCATTTACACCTTAAAACCTACATGCATTTGGTTATAAGCTTGCATTGTAGCATGGTCAGCATTTAGTGCTAGTTCCCATTGCTTTATTCTTTGTATGATAAACGTCTCCTCACCCATATAACCTAGATTTCCCAATAGGTACTCAAAATAGTCATCACCATGGGTGAAATATTGACACCGATTCTTGTAAACATTAAAGTGTCACAAGATGGTCACATTGTGATAAGAGCTAGGATAACCAATGTCTATGTAGGCAAATAACTCATGATGGTCCACAATGACAATGTTGTTTATTGCAAAAAAAATTTCCGCACATTAAACCATGTGCCATGTGCTTCATTATGCTAAAACTTGTAAATTTCAATTAAAATGTCATCAATAAACCCAATACACCTTGATATTTCCCATAAATGCGCACCCAAATTAAGTTTTTCCTCATGTGTGGGCCATTGGATTTCATTTTCAAGTGCATGGTTGATGCATGATGCAATGAATATTGCATCATCATATAATGCAAAATTTGACCAATTCCACATAAAAGTGACATTGTCATGTTTCATGTAAAGAATGAAATTCAAGAAACATTGTTCAGGTGTCAACTTTGACAACCTGCCTGATACAACTAGAACCTCGCTTATTATGATGCAAAACAAAACATCAAACCTAAAATTTTTAACCCTAACCCCAAAAACTTACACCTAAATCATAACCCACAAAAATTAACCCTAAACCTTAAATTTTAGACCTGAAAATCCTAACATCAACCCCTTAAACCTAAACCCTAAAAATCCAAACTTGAAAACTTAAACCCTAAGTCCAAAAACCTACACCCTAATCATAACCTGCAAAAATCAACCTTAAACGCTAAATTTCAGACCTGAAAACCCTAACATTAACCCCTTAAACCTAAACCCTGAAATTCATACTTGAAAATGCTAACATTAACTCCAAAACCAAACCCAAAACCCTAAAATTCAGACCTAAAAGTGTTAACCCTAACTCCAAAACTAGACCCAAAACCTTAAAATTTAGCCTAAAACCCTAACCCTAACCTCAAGCCCCAAAAATCAGAATTGAAAACATGAAAGATGAAGCTCACCTATGGATCTAGCATGGGCTTTAATGGTACGGACCACTCAAGAAGCCAACTCATCATGTAAAGTTTGTCAAAATTTTGAATAATGCCGATGTGGCTCACATTGTACCCAAAACATCCTAAGCACCAATGGTCATGTCCATAGATTGACCCCCCCCTTCTTCCATCTCATGTGAATTGAACAAATCATTGGTGTTGGAAGCCATTGTTGCCATCATTTGAAAAAACAAGGTTATTTTGGTCCATGTTTTCCAAAATATCCTCATCACTTGAAGATGATGTGGAATCATCACTATTTCGAAAGCTTGAGGAAGACATTTTTCAAGGTTTGAAATGAAAAAAAGAGGGAAAAAAAGAAGGAAGACCTTTTCGTTATATAGTTCACATGAGAGTCTTAATTTACATTTAAAGTATTAACCTATTTTAGATCTAAACCATATTCTACAAAAGTACAAACCATAATTTAAACCTTAATGTTTTATTTTCTAACCTTAAATTCTGAAAACCATACTTGAAAAGCCTTAACCCTAAAATTAAACCCTAAACTTGAAACCCTAAAATTTCAATTCCTACACTATAAAACCAAACCTTAAAAACCTCAAACTTGAACCTTAAAAAAAATCTTAAAATTCAGACCCTAAAAAACACAACCTTAAACCCTAAAACCAAACCTTACCATGTGAATGCACAAAATTTTAAACCCTAAACCAAACCCTAAAATTCAACCTTAAAAACCCAACTCTACACCTTAAAACCAAACCTTAACATATATATTAGCAAAAGACCAATCTTAAACCCTAAAATTCAACCTTAAAACCTAACCCTAAACCAAACCCTACAATTCAACTCTAAAAAAACCCAACCCTAAATTTAAAAACCAAACCTTATAATGTGAACCCACAAAAGACCAAACTTAAACCCCTGACAAGCCCAAATTAAAACCCAACAACCAAACCCTAAAACTCAAACCCTAAAAAAAATTCAACTAAACCCTAAAGTGAACCTGAAAAAACCCAAAATTATATTTTTAAAATTAAATCTTAAAACCTTAAAATGTAAACGCTAATATCCAACCTTTGAAAACCCTAACTCTAAAAATTGAACCTCAAAATAACCTATAATAAAAAAAAATCAATAACCATAACAATAGTTAGTAGCAAAATCAAATAGTGGATAACCATAGCCAACAGCCGTCAACAATAACCAATAGCCATAACGAATACCCATAACAATAATCAATATCAAAATCAAATAGTGAATAGCCATAGCCAATAGCCAACATCACCTCAGCCCCCTAACCCCCTAGCCCATATACCTAGCCCCCATAATGTAGGCTAGAGGTGGGCAGCCCATGAGTGAAAAAAAGAAAAAAGTTGATGTGCTGAATTTGGGGATGGCATCTTGGGTTTTCCCAATTTCGACCCTTTTTGGTCCCCTATCCTAAGACTTTACAGAAAACACAAAACCAGGGATGAGGCAGCAAAGAGGGGTGCAAGTGGGCACCAACAGGGGACCACTTTGGGTACCACTTTATGGATTAATTTAATTGATTCTCCATTTTGACCTAGTCCCACACATCAAAATTAAAGCTTTTATATTATGACCTTGAAACCCTATCATTACTTTTCAATCACGTTCATCGGCCCCTTGCATTTCCACTTTAAATTAAGCGTAAAGTCCACAGAAAATAATGGGTTATGGCCATCAAATAACCACCCAAAATCAAGCAATATCTAAATTTTTGTAAAGAAAGGGAAATCATATGATTGATAATTTCAATCAATTGATCCATTTTTTATAAAAATTACCCGTGGTTAGGATTGCTAAATCCAAGCATAATAAATAAGAAATTGGCTTAGTTGCAATCACCATTATTTAGGCATTTGACCAAACTGATTTGAAGAATATGGTCTTTTTTTGTTTCATTCCTAGACATATTTACTTGTGACCACTCCTACTTAGTAGACCAAACTAAAAAAGAACTTGGTTATGTCGATGATTCAAATTAATTAGTGCCCAAGTGTTACCACATCCTCAACTGATTTTTCCTTCCAAAAACCTGGTTTTTTGGAATTTATTTGAATTTTCAGTGGCAGAAATTACTTAAAAATTCAATATCTTTCACATTCTGAATCCAAATCTTACCAAATAAATTCCATTAAATCCTGCTCATCAAGATCTTTCCTACAACACCAAAGGCACTTCCAATTCCTTTGAAATTTTTAGCTACGACTTAATTTTCAGTGAAGAAATCATTCAATATTCAAGAACTTTTGCACCGCAAGTCCAAACATCATGAAATCGAGCTGTTGCACCCCTCCTCCTTCAGAGCTTTCCAAAGAGACCAAGAACATGGCCTGAAGCATCCCGGTTGGATGGATCTCACAAGTACAAACAAAACAAACAAACTACCTTCCTTCATAGATAGACTAGTGTGGCCTATGCTGTTGGCCCAAATGTGAACCCATTACAAAATAGGGAAACTCAACATGTGAACATTGTTTTGCAATGTATGTATCAATTTTTTGAACAGTCAAATATGAAAAGAAATCATGCTTGAATTGAATGGTAAGCCTTAAGTGTTACCACGTACTCAACTTATTTTTCCTTTCATAACCTGGTTTTTTGGAATTTATCTGAATTTTCAGTGGCAGAAATCACTTAAAAATCAATATCCCCCGCACTCTGAATCCAAATCTTACCAAATAAATTCAATTAAATCTTGCTCATCAAGATCTTTTCAACAACGCCAAAGGCTCATTCCAATTCCTTCGAAATTAGAAATTTTCAGCTATGATTTAATTAAATTTTCATCATTCAATATCCAAGAACTTCTACATCACAAGTCCAGACGCCATGAAACCAAGCCAATGCACCCCTCATCCTCTAGAGCTTTCCAAACAGACTAAGAATGCAATCTCAGGCATCCCAGTTTGGTGGATCTCATAAGTACAAACGAAACAAAATAAACAAGATACCTCTTCCTTCATAGATAGATTACACCACATTTCTAGGTTTTTGCAAAATAGTTAAAACCCATTTGAAAGAAGCTATGTCTTTCAAGTACCAGTCAAAAACATGTGTAGCACAACCTAAATACTAAATACTAGCACTACATTTGTTTTGAGGAACCTTATTTTCAACAATGTTCCCAATTCTCTTGCAAATAGGAACATTATTTGCTATATATTAAATAACTTTGTAAGAACAATGCCTTTTATCAAATGTTTTGTTATGAGTTATGATGTGTTTGCCTTTCCATTAAAATTCACTAGTGTGTTGTTGGACCAAATGTAAATTGGTTACCCAATTAAAATTTTATTTTCAAATCATTTTTTGTAATTGAATTTTCAATGACAAAAGTTACTCAATATCTCCCACACATTAGGTCTAAAAATTTCCAAATCACCTTTAGCAAATCCTATTCATTGAGAGCTCTTCAACAATAGTAAAAATACACCCAAGTTCTCCTATAACTTTTAGTTTTGATTTATTTGAATCTTCACTGAAAAAATTGTTCAATATTCAATAACTTCTCCACCATAGGTCAAAACATTATGAAATCAACTTGATGCACCCCTACTCATCAAGGCCTTTCTAAGGGTACCAATAGCATGGCAAGAGGCATAGTGATTTGAGAGATCTTAGTGTGACAAACGTAACAAACATACTCCTTTCCTTCATAGATAGATTGCTTTTAAAACATCTCTCCTTGCTTTTAGTGAAACACAAAGAATATTCAAAAGACGCCTATTGTTTTGTGTTTGTTCAACAATCAAAACCAATTATGGTGCTTGTTCAACCATCACAACAACTTATGGAGCTTGATTTTTCCCAAGACTTCAGAATTGGTTCCAACTCATATCCTGAATTGCTTTTTGACTCCATCACTTTATACAACCAATCCTCATGTAAATGATTGAGATTAGTGATAGAATAAGAAAGTCCAAAATTGAAAAAAAAAATGATCTCACCATGTTCTTGAAATATGGTGACCATGCCACATTGAAGGGTACAACTAAGGATATTGAACAATTACTTTGTTTAGCTCATTCTTGATTAATTTTGCTAAACTCCTCCTAGTTCACTAGGTCGCACAATTTGGTAAAGAATAGAGATAGGCATAGAAATTCTTGGCAGCCAATGTGGTGAGCCAGCATGCACCCAAGGGACCAGTCTTTTTTCTTTTGGGGAGAAAGGGGTGGGGGAGGGTGTGGGATTTTTGGATTTTTCGTTCTTCTCAATGTGTTCCTTTCAAGTTCCCACTACTGAGTTCCCAACATGCTCCTCAAGTTCCCAATGTGTTCACAATAGCACCTCACCTTATCCCACTATATTCACACTTTGAAATATGTTCTCTGACTCCCACAATAGAAGCTGCTTGGAATTGTTTGGTAGAATACCAAAATTGTTTCACAATGGTTCTCGTCATACAAGTTATGAAGAACTACATGGAGTCTCTCAAACGACTTAGAACACAAAATGATATGCAAGGAAGTTTTAATGCAGATATTGAGTACTTATTGCTCTCGTTCTCTTTTTGTGTAGGACGGTTGGGAGCATTCCCAAAGTAAGGAGCCTAGCACCAAGGAGTGCCTAAAGAAACACTGCGCCAAGTTCAACCCTACATTTTTGGGAATGTTCATCACTTGGGCACTTTTCCCATCATATTGCAAAGGTTATCATGAACCTTATCATACATACATCACAAGGTGTAAGAGGGGTCGGGTTCTTACACCTACTTGTTAAGAGTGGGAGGGATCTTACATCTTAGGCAATGAGATAGTCAATAAGGACAAAGTGGACTTTCAAAACCCAAACCCCTGAGAGAAACATGACTCCTTAGAAGGAAGAATGATTACCAAATTCCAGAACAGTAAAACACCAAAATTGAACCTTCTTCATTAAGCAAATCTTTGGTTCAGCATTGGAGTGTATAGCCTGCCATTCTTCAAAAGAATGATGGGCTCCTGATTTGAGCTAAAGAGAACTCCCTAGAAATAGAACTCTGTACAAATATATGCCTCACATCTGTAGGAATGACCCTGAATTTACCAAATCTGATGAAATAGATTAATGTAGTATCACAATTTACAATAAGCTGTAATCCCATTCACCAGCTGATGCCCTACCACTGATTGCTTATTCATAAGCAACAAAGAGTTATATATAAATCCTGAAGAGAATTTTCAAAAGGCAAGAAAATCAACTACTGTAACTTTGCTGGCACTCCAATTGAATAAATGAGTGTCCGACAAAATATCCACTAGTTTGTTGTGAGTTTACATTCCATTCATCAAACCTTCAAATTTGATGGCAACCATGTGCAAGAAGTTTCAAGCGTTCAAAGTGTGGACACTTGATGATAACACTGCAACAAATCAAGCATTCAAACACTCGGCAAAACTATTCAACCAAGTCTGATCCATGGTGTTCAGGATTTCATTGTTGCTGTCTGGATCATCAGCAGTTTCAGACTCAAACAAGTCGCGCATTTCCTCAAAAAGGTCTTGAGAATAAGTCATTGGGTTCATCACTGGGACTTCCTTCACTGGGGTGAACACACTTTCTTGTGGGAGGCTGGAGGGCAGCTGGAAAACCTCAGTGCTTTTGCATCCTGTCTTGCAGCTACCAGGTGACCTTACACTAGCCATCTTAACCTCTCTCACTGGGCTGCCACTGTCAGAAACTTGGACAATTTTATGGGATTCTGCTGTCTTGTTGTTGCAGTCAGCTGTCATATCTGCATCTTCACTTGTATACCCCATCTCCATCTGATCATCCACTGTCACGTAGCTTTTGCTTACTACTGATTGAAGTGGCTTATTGTCATCATCTGGGGCATTCTCAAGTTTCAATTTCACCACTGGTGAAAGATCTGCTTCTCCAACCTGTAATGAATATTGAGTACCATGTGTGAGGTGTCTGAACAACACTAAAAGTTGTCAACAAATGGATGGCAAATTCAGATACAGATTGCTCAATATACAATATGTAAGCTTTCATCCCACACTATCTTAGGAGCTCTGTTCATGGTCAGTAGATACAAACAGTTGGCTGCCATTGAAACCTTGCTCCAATTACATGTTAAGGATCAGATGAGTAACTTACAATTTCACTAAAGTCAGGACAGGTGTTGGGGCTGCTGTGAGACTCTTCATGCAGTCTTCGTGTGGCAGGCACCATTTTCCTAGCCTCAGCTAGCTCATTGGTCAAATTCTGTGCCTTCTCCATGAGCTTTTTGTTCTCAGCTTCAAACTTCCTGGCCAACTGTAAAGCAAGATTTGACTTGCGCAACAGAGATGCATTCTCCACTCTTAATTGAGCAGTCTACAAAACAATCACATCCATGTATTGGAGATCAGTTCACAGGAGTCCAAACAGTTTCAAATAGGGATCTGAATTGTGGAATTATGAACATTTCACAACCAATTAGCAAACAGACAGTTTCTGTCCCCAAAGAAAAAGGGCAAAAGTTCCCAAAGAAAAGGAACAGATCATACCAAGACCTCAAGCTGATCCAGACGGTTCTGTCTCCTTTGCCTTGACCGCTGAGCTGATGCACGATTGGAAAGCATCCTTCACACCATTGAAGTCAAACCAACATCAACTTCCTGGCTTGGAAGTGAGGTGCTGTAACAACTTCAAGTTCACAACCAAGGTGCTCTGAGGATGATCAAGAAGCTATTTCAAAATAAGCTACTCCCAATGTCAAATATGTCACCTACTGCATGCTTCACTCATCCCTCCTTCACCTTCCAACCATGTAGTAGGACATGTCCATGCCTAGATCCTAGAGCATGATTAACAAGACAAAGGTCTAGTCTTCATGGATATGTAATAATGTTTATTGCAGTGTATGGCTTGAAAGGAACCAACACCAGACACCAGAAGTAGTTTGCCTTCTTGCTGATGAGAGTTCATACAAGCCTCACCTGCATCGTCTAGCCAGACAAAACCAACTCTAGCCAATTTGACAGATGTTGCAGCCCTGTGCAACTCTAAGAGCAGGAATTGCTGAAGAGAAAATCTGAACTTTCCTGTCATCCACAGAGAGGATTCAATTGCAAATGAAGCAGCAAATCAGACAGGTACTTCATTTCTGTGCTCAAATAGAAGTGGTAATATCCAAAAAAAAAGATGATTGAAAAAGTGTAAAGGTGAGAGAAATCAGAAATGACCTTCTCTTCCTCTTTTCATCAATAAGAACTGGCTCTGTTTCATCATCAGTGCACACATCAGCTTCAGACCCTTCATGGCTGTGGACTGCAGCAGCAGCCACTTTCTGTTTCTTTTCACGTTTAGTCAGCTTAGGAACCTTCTTCACAGGTTTTGTATCCACTTCAAAATTTGAAGTGGTGGTGGACCTTTCTTTGATCAAAGAAGTTGCTCCAATTTCTGCATCAATCTTGGTCATGCAATCAAACCATGCTGAGAACGACCCTATGCTTTCAAGCTCAGGAGCACCACTGGCACCAAGTGGTTGTGGCCGACAGATTAGCCCCTGTCCTCCTTCAAGTAGCACCGGTTCCAGCTTCTCCAAGTCCTCAACTGCTATGGCCGAGGTCACCTCAAGAGGCTCGTACACATCCCCTCCACATTCCAGTGGCAGACTCCCTCGTCCTTCTGCTACCCTGTCCCTGGTGCAAGAAACCACTGACGATGTCAGAGAGCTTCACATGTTCTTGTTGTATATTCTACGAGGTGCAGATGAGACCCGCAATTCCCCAAAGAAATAGGAACGGAAGAAGGAAGCCAGCAAGCTCGGGTATGAGAACTCCCTCCATCTTTAGGAGTCCGTCAAGAAGAGAGTTCGCATACCGTGCGGGAGTGGAAGAATGCTCTGGATCAAATGCCTTCTTGTCATTCTCGTGCATGACAACAGGAGATTGCAGCGGCAGCTTAATACCCGCGGCACAAAGCTCCACTGCGTCCACATGATGATCACTATCGCGGCGGCTCGCTACCCGGTCACAGCCATCCTGAGCTGCTCCGTCAGCCGGCCCACTCCACTGCTCCACTCCCTCCCGGAGAACGTACGACGGTCTCCATGCCTTTGATCCTAGCTCTTCCACCACCCGCCAGTCCCGCACTGGTGCAAACGTCGGCAAAGCCGAAACTGATATTTCCGGTGGCAAACACATACTCTCAACTCTCAATAATCTCCGCCCCTCAGATAACCTCTCCTCTATTCTCCCCCCCCACACACACACCTCTCTCTCTCTCTCTCTCTCTCTCTCTCTCTCTCTCTCTCTCTCTCTCTGATCTGCAGTTCTACGAGAGAAAAGAAAACCTTACATTTGCCTCCCTTCGCCTCCACAATCCCCCAACGGATTTTCGATCCTTACCGATCCCCGAAATCCGCTTCAAGCCGAAGTTTCCGCAGCTAACGTAATCCTTCGTTTTTTCCCAATCTTCGGTCTTTACTCCAAGGCGCTTCCTTCCTGACCTTAGCGCATATGTACTATGCAAATGTACTATCTCCAGACAAAAAACCTTGGCAAAAAAGAATGACTTTACAGCAAACAGCAACGCCGCTGCAACCCTAATAACACCGCTTGCAGAACTCTCTACTAGCTATTTCCCAAAGCTCAAACTGTACTACAAACTGTAATAAGATCCTCCAACAAAAAAAAACACACACACAAAGTCGGACTTTACTTTTGTAGCAGAGATGATGAATTTTTTACGAGTATCGAACAATCGAAGCCAACAACAACTTCCTTGCTACAAAGCAAAAAGAACAGTAAGCACTCTCGCACTTGATTTCACGACACCATCACTGTCGCAGACCATCAGGAAAAACACCAATGAAAACAAGCTTTGCTTCCATCGCCAAAAAAGGGCTCTCTACCGTCTTATCGCGGGTAAGTTCAAACTAGTGTTGGGCAGGTACTGGGCTGGAGTATAGACTGGCACTGGCCCTGGTTTCAAAGAACCTACCAGACTCGTGTGACCTGAGGCAAATATCATACGCGGGGACCAGTACCTGCCTGGTAGGGACAAACAGGACGTGAAGTAATACCAGTACCAGTTTAATACCAGTACCCACCAATGAATGCATTATGAAGAAGGGATGATAAGTGGTCAAGAAACAGTTTTCTGTTGGGTAGTTCCCCAGCTAATCATCGTGGTTAGTTAGCTCAGTTGCTTTTTTTTTAAAAACTACCTACTAATAACAAACATCCCAGTTGTTAATAGGTGAGTAGTAAAGATAGCCCTCAATCTATGTATATAATCCATCTACTTAGCTAATACCACCTAGTCACATATTTTCCTACCTATTTAGGACTAATGTTTTTCAGAATGGGTTACCAAGCTGAAACCAGATGTTAACTCAGTTGAGGTTCATCCATGAGTGAGTTATTACAGGCAATCCAATGGATGGTGCACTGGTGGATACCAACAAGGGCTATATTTGAGTGTCAAGACTTGTGTCGAAAAACAATTCCTGTGAGGATACCCGTGAGGTATCCAAGGAAAATAATTAAAAATGAAACCAGGCATTTTGAAAAACCATGCACTTACCCGACATTATGTAGGCAAGCAACCGACAACGGTTCTACCCCACAAGAATTTTCAATTTTTAAGACAAAGGGTTTCCTTTTTTTCTTGGAGTGTTCCTTTCCTCTTGGAAGCGTGTAATGGCTATACATATACAAAGGGCGGGGGGGTGTAAATGCATTGGCAACTTCTTCTTGTTGCAACTTGCAGGTCAGGTTACTGCACTTCCCCCCCCCCTTCCCCCCACCTTCACAGCCCACTTGCACAGGAACAAAAAAATTTAGCACGTCTGTTTGATTCGAACATTCCAGTGAACATCTCCTAGAAAGCCAGTTCTGGCAAGTGTGTCCTCCTCTCAAGGCCCAAAACCGGTAGGGCCCAATTCTGCCTTGGAATCAACCCCTAATTTAGCCAGTTCACTTCGAACATTCGAGTGAAAAGGTCATAGTAGGCCAATCCTGCCTGGTGCCTTCCTCAAACACAGTTTGGGCTGATTCTGTGTTGCAATTTTCTAGTTATTACCATACTATCTATGCTTCTTTGTATGGGATTTTTTTAAGGAGAAAGAAAATCATTAAGAAGAAAAATGTGTAGGCAACGTGTAACTAAGCCTTGTTATAATCTATCCAAAAGTCCTAAGTAATGTGAGGGGCAAATAAGAGCTTATACAGGATAGGTTACCAAAGTGGAGCCTTGGTAGCTCAGTTGTAGTTCATCCATAACTCAGTGGATGGTGCCAGGAGTGAGTGGAAGGTGTGTTGGTTGAACGCTGGGTCACATCCATCCATACTGGAACACATCCATCCATGTGCATGAAAGACCTTAGTTGATTGTCTAGACTTTTAGAACACAGAGTCATATATAATCTTACACTAACCACTTGCATGTGTGATCTGGTGTGTGTGTGACCAAAAAGGAAGGGAAGCAATTTGTTTCCACCTGCAAAAGCCTCATCAATAAAAAGCAACTGAGCATCAAACTGTAAAAACCAGCAACTTTTGATATCAAAAATGTTGCAAGGACATCATATGAAAATCATTTCTTAATTGAAATCTATGCTATGGGTCATAAGGGGGGATCCACACACACTCCAATTTCACTCTCAATGAGTCCAACTAGTCGTCTATGTGGCAATTACAGAAATGACACAATATTTCTAGCTTCCATGAACCACTTCCCTAGAAGTCAAGATGCAACATTTCCCAATGCACATTTGGGCTCAGAAAGTTTGGACAACAAAAAAACAATGAACTCAAATGGACCATCAACAGGAATTCCCTAGATCGCTCTGCAAAACCAATGGTTTTCTCTCCAAGCTCCCATACTGGTAGGTACTCTCTTTCAGAACCTCAAAACCATTCTTTCCACCCACAGATATTACCACAATCACAGTTAAATCTGAATCTGGATTGCCACTATGATCACCCACGAAATCTTTAGTGTGTTTCATCATCCCCATCAATCTGATCCCTAATCATAACTTCTACATTAAGTCCATGCTTTGAAACTGGTGGAATAGTGAAATTGAATAACTCCAAAGGGAACACAACACTTATTCATAGTTGAGCATTCTTCCCAAACTATGTATTCAAAGTCCACAAAACCACTCATCGATCTCTATGACAAAGAAAGCCAAACAATGCAACCAAAAAGAAAACAGTTAGCTCTGTCATTCCATCTACAATGCATCAAGAATGCCATATTTATATAGCAAACCCCAAAGCTTCATAATTTGCACCATCCAAACAACAACTCAACACACATCCAACATCAAGAACAAGAAAACACCACCCAATGTCAAACATCATTGAAACCAAAAGTTCTCATAACCTTCAAGAAAACTTTTTAAAAATGCAAAGTTAACTATCCACAAGACCTTCCTCCCATTACCATCAATTGCCAAAAGTTTGTTGCTTTCTGGCTTTTGACAATTGATGTGATTATGTTTCATCCATCTAGGGTTTTATCAATCTTAATTTTGTGTCACATGTGATCTTCTTGAGAATCCTATATCACCTATCATTGAAAAACATGAAACATTTAAGTGCAATTGTAAAACTATGTAAATTAATTTTATGTTGTGTAAAATTGCGTAAGTGTAAAAATAAATATATTTACATGATTTTATATAACCATGAAAAATAGTGTAATTGTAAGAAAAATACACTTGTATCATTTTATATGATCATGTCAAATAGTGTAAATGTAAAAAATGTGATTTTTATTTGAGAAAAGGGGATTTCATAAAAAAAATTATGATGGATCAACAAAATGGCCCATTGTAAAAAAAAAGTCAAAACATGCACGCACAACTAATTAATAGAGTTATCTTTAAAATTAAAAAAACATGACGCTAGAACCTTGAGTTTGGTCATAAAGAGGTGAGATTCAAAAAAATAACACTTCAAAAAAATATTAACATTCAAGGCTGGGGTTCAAACTCAAAAAACCATCAATTCTTGTGATAAACTGAGTTCGCCCTATCTTTCCTTTTCCTAGCACCTCCATAATCGCTACATATAGTTTCACTACTAATGTTGGGTGGTTCTCATAAGAATATTTGGTTATTTGTTAAGTCCTTAGTTCAGTTTTCATAGTGAGAATCAACTATTTTCACATTTGGGGATAATTAGATTCAAAACTGGACCAGAGGTTCTCATCCAAGTGAGAACCAACTTTTGAGAATTGAGTCCATGTTTTGAAAATCAAAATATTTGAAACTAGACAGGGTCAATGGCTAGGCCCTAGACCCAGTTGTCAAGCCTATGGTCTAGGATGTAGAATAGTGAGTTATTTTTTCAAAATTTTGAAGTACTTGTGTGGCTGAGAATCCTTAGACAAATTTAGCATTTGTAACTGTGTGTTCTAGTGGACAACAAAAGATGATGAAACCTTACAAAACTTTATTAAAACACCCACTAAAAGAAGAGAGGAATTTTTTAAGATTATTGCTTATAATTGGCAACCTAGGCAGCACTTATGTTGAAAATTTAAATGTGTTAAATTTTTTCTCTCTCAAAAAAGTGACGATTTTTTTCTTAATTTCAAAAAAAATGAAAATCATAGAGTATTTTTTTTGGCATTTTCAACAATTTTTTATGTACTTTAAGATTTAAAGTATCCCCGAACTTGGGATGCAAAAAAAAAGAGAAAAATCAATGAAAATTGAATAATTGGGTTGTGAGAATCAAATGTGAAAACTGATTGTTATTACATTTGTGAAAATCAACATGTTTGAAACCAACTAACTTAGAATTTTTTTAAAAATTGATACCCAACTAAGTTCTCAGCAAGTTTTTAAAAAAATCAAAACCACGCAATTCTCACAAAATTTGAGAACCGCCCAACATTGTTCACTACTCCTACATGTACTATAATTATTCTTGAACCTTATGTATTAAATGCTGAGTTTCATACTCAGATTTATTTATTTTTTTCTTATTTTACAAATATCACTAAAAAAGGTGTTTGGGGGTGAAAGGAGGCCCAAAGATAGGATGACTCTTTTTTTAAAAAGACTTTAATATATACACTTACATGTCCTCAAAACATTTACACAAGTCTGTGTGAATGTAAAAAGTTCAAATGTGTAAAGTGTAAATCATTTACACTTACACAAGATTTACACATCTTATATAAGACTATTGACACTTACATGCACAACACTGGTAATTACACAGCTTGAAAACATTAACCCCACGAAGAGGCTTACCTCAACTCATGGAGAAGGTTCTACTTCTTATTCAAGCCCAAAATGTCAGTTGTGCAAGAGGCCACATGCATGGACATTTTGATCAACTTGACTTTATTCAAAGTAAGGGTCTCTTTCCATGACGCTATTGTTATTACAAATTCTGCCCTAACATCAGCTTTTTATTAGATTTATTCTAGCCAGCTGTGCTCACAGTCATCTCAGAGCTTTTACACATAAACCATTGACGAAGTGCAAAGACCTATGAACTCTGATTTCTGAATCATCACCGAGAGACTTTTGTTATCCTCATTTGTGGGATCATGTGTTCTCATAACTTACTTACAGAGTTCACCACATACGTGTTTTTAAGATTAATTAACTATAGATTTTTCAGCCCAAAGGTGCAGCCCTCCAATGAAAAGTGGCTATCCATGCAGCAAGGCTCTATTAGAGTGACCATTCTGTTAGGCTGCTGTAATCAGAGCATACATCACAATAGCATAATGGAAGTAGACTCTAATTTCCACTCGAAACTTGACAACGTCTTAATTCATCTTCAGCAAACCCAAAGGTCACAATTGAGAAAAGCTTAAACCCTAAACATAAGGGCAGACCAATTTAGTCAGATGGGACTTTACTGCCAGGAAAGCCACCCAAAAGGCTTAGCTAGGCTTGGGGCAAGTGCCCTTCTCGTGGCTGGAAGTTTTCTAAGCTGACCTCTTGGAGAAGTATATTTTCTGTCTGCCCAGTTATCCTTAAGGGGTTAAATTTAACAAGCCCATAAAATCATCTGGTCTTTCTTATTTTTGTAATGTAAATCCACCAAACTTTATTGCATTACTACAAGAGGAAATGGAGAAAGGAAGGATGCAAGGGATGATTTAATTTCTAAGTACCCAATCTGTAATAACAGTGACAGATGATAAAATTATCCTTAAAGTCACCCTGTATTTGGACCTTACTTTGACCATGTGATCTGTGTTTCATCCCCAATTTGAGAGTAGCTGTAAGGTGGGCGAATTTGGGTAGCATTTAAGGAAACTGGGTATCAATTCACAAGATTTGCAGGATATTATTCTGACATGGTACAATAGGTAGGGTGTTCTTTGCAAGGAGTAGTAGTCCAGGCCGAAAATGGTGACCAACTCTTTTGGGAAGAGAAAATTGATGCAGCCAATTGGAAGGCCCAAGCATGCACTCAAGGTGCCTTGCTTTTTTTTCCTAAATCCCTGGTTCCTGATGTGTTCCCATTATGTTACCTTCAATTTCCCAATGGGTCCCATCAGTTTCCCAATATGTTCCTCAAGTTCTTTATGTGTTCCCCAACATGTTCTCCATAGCACCTCATTTTTATTCCATATGCTTTGGCAAATGTTGCCCTTCTTTCACATAGAGAGGTGGGCCAAAAGGGGAGGAACTCTATACTTCAAGATCAAACCTTCTATTTAGGGGAGCCTTTGTAGTTTCATTTTTTTAAAGTGATGGGCCAATCAAAATGGCTTGTTGCAAATAAATAAATATATAAATATATAAATAAAATTTGGACTTGGGAGGCACGTCATCTAATCAATAGGAGAGATAAATGAGATCTTTTGTAATATGTTTTTTTGAGGGGGCCATCTCGCCTGCATCTCAGTTTTGATGCAAGTTTGGTCCAGGAATACAAAATCACTTGCTCAGATTTTCTTTTGCTCACCCCTAGCAAGACAACATGTGCACTCCAGCTTTGTACATCAACTCACTTACCGACCAAAATATAAGTTGTTCCGTCCTATACAAGAAATGTTGTTTGGCTAGGGGCCCACAGTGAACCAGCACCCACCAGCACACCATGAAGGATGGATGGTAAGTGGTCAGGAGACAGTTTTCTGTCGGGTTCCAGTTCCCTAGCTAACCATGGTGGTTAGCTCAGTTGCTTTTTTCTACTACCTACTTACCAACAACCCACTAGCAGGTTGTTAGTAGGTAGGTAGGAGAAGCAGCGTTTACCTATGTATAAACTCTCTACTTATCTAGTAGTTATCTGTTTTCCTACCTATCTAGGTATATGTGAGACCTATTCCTTACATAATTGGTTACCAAGGTGAAACCGTATACTAACTCATTTGAGGTTTCATCCATAACTGAGTAATAACAGACATCCAATGGATGGCGCACTGGTGGGTGCTGGTTCACTGTGGCCTTCAGCTAGGCAGTCAAATGCTCTTCAGTCAATTAGCACGTAGCTTTGGAAGTAAATTTGGCTTCTCCTACTGTTAAAAAAACGGCTAAGGGCATTCCCGTATTGCAAACAAGGGATGAGGTCAGAATTTTGTCAGAATTAAACTTCATAACTGCGTCATCATTCATGAACAGGATTTTGTCGGTGGCAACCCATTCCCTTGTTCTCCGCCCCCCCCCTTGCAGAAATGATCCAAGGGAGGATCATGGGAAAAATCATAATGCAGACAAAAAATTATAAGAAGTCGTAAGAAGTTGGAAGTGCGTCTGTTGTTGAAGAGTCTAGAAATCTTCTTGTGGGCTCCAGGTGTTGCAATTTTCACCTAAAAAAACATCTTTGTGGATGATGATGACCATGATGGTGTTATTAGTCAAGTGGCCTGTGTGCGCTGTCTCCAACTATGACTAAATTCAGTGCTACTTTCATCCAAGCATCTTCCTTTTGTGTGTCAACACATACGACCAGGCGCCTCTGTCTCGAATTAGGACTAAATTCAGTGCTATTTTCATCAGACCATCTTTCATTTTGTATCAAGTGGCCCAGGTCCTGTGTCTCCGCTACCATGAAATTCAGTTAATGTTTTCATGAAAGGCATCCGTCAAGTGGCGAGGGCATCAAGGCAAGGTAGTCCATGCCTCCTTAGTCCACCACCTCCCCTGTGCCTACTTTCATTGGGAGCTTCCTGATGAGGAATCTTTGGTGTGAAGTACACGCTTTCTCACCAAAAAAATTCATCCAATTGATAAGGATTTTATTCATCCAATATCTATTTTTGGGCCCTAGGATGGTGTTATGAATAAAGGATAGGTATGTGTCATATATTTCAGGTGGGTGTAGCATCAATAAGGATATGTGTCATATTTCACGTGGGTTTAGGATCAGGTCCCCTATCTTACAGAATATGATGCCAACTTTTTCCAGTTGTGAAGCAATCACCAAGTGATAAAATTTATCTCTTCCTGGAACCTACTAGATTCATGATTTGATGTCCCAATTTGTTATTTAAGCAAAATTTCATCTCATAGCTGCCTAATAATTTTGTGGGTCATGGGGCCCACAATTAGAGTTTAGGAAGTAAGTGGGCTTAGGTTTGAATTATTAGAATATCATAGAAATAATGTATTTCAATAAATTACAATGGAGGTAGTAGTAAACTATTTTGTTGTGGGTTTTTTTTTTTAATGAAATTTATTGCTGACCCTTATTACCTTTTAATAAGGTTGGAAATTGAGAATGTATGTTTAGGTTTGATTCATTTTGTTAATGAGGATATTATTGGTAGTGTTTTGGATAATTGTTAATAAATCGGTATGGAAATTCATATGTAATGAAAGAATTATGTAAAATGTACGAATTTATGAATGAATGAATTTCACACAATTTTCATTATTAATTTGTTACATTTTAAATTTGTGATGTATTATTTCATAGCATTTGTATGAATATGGGGAAGGTCCAAATCATTGTGAATTGGATTATCCCAACTTTTATTTGTGATGTTTAATATTTTATTTTTATTCATTAACTTTTATCGACATTTCATTGCACATTATTTCATGATAGTGACCCCTCTCATTCACCTAATTTGAAAAGATTAAATTTTTGTTTTAAGATTTGAAGTAGAGCTTGCCTTTTAATCTTTGAAGGTTTTTTTCATGTCTACCCCATTTTTTAATTCATGTAGACCTTTCCAAACCATTTATTTTAACGAGTAACATGCATTAAATGTTGCATTTTCACAACTTGGAGATTGCAATCTTCTTCATCCTATTGATTTTTGTTCTCATAATATTTTTCCTTTTGAAATAAACTATGAGATTCATGATGAAAAAATATTTTGGTTGTTGTGAACGGTTTTGAAAAATGGCATCATTTACTCGAAGGAGCTTAACATGAAATCAACATGTATCCCAATCACAAAAAAATTAGTATTTCATAATTGCTCATGTTTTGAATTGACGCCAAGCTCGATGAGCACTATTTTTGTTTCAATTATAGTTTGTGATCACATATCATCTTAGGCAGCAATAAGGGAAACCAAACGCATTACCATGTCATTTGTACGTCGCACCTAAGGAAGGAAATGAAATGTATAACCAACAACATGATATCATCTTTAGGCCCAAACATCTTTAACTTCAAGCATTACAAATAATTTTTTATAACAAACATTTTTTTTGTCAAATTCATGAATATTTGGAAAAAGATCTTTTCGTTATTGGCATCAAAGGTCAATTGAAAAATTAAGGTCAAGGTTAAGATTTTTCTAGTGATCACAACAAATTTAAGTTTCAAAATGGTTTGTTATATTATGATGGATAGAATGCACTTAATGGCCTTATTCAATTCCAAATATTCCAAGTTAAACATAATGTTTTAACTACATGCAACTTTGGATTTAACAAGACCATGGAGCTAGCTTTGGAAATTATTGGTGGCCACATCCTTGGAAATGTGTGAAAAATTTCATGGGGTCATGTGATGTTTGTGTGTGATCAAAAAATGTTCATCATCACCGATATGGATTCATTTAGTTTTTGCCAGTCTTTGCCAATCATTGCATTCCTATGATCTTTAATCTCCATGGACTTTATGATGGATCTTTCACTTTTTGAATCATACGATTCCATTTTGGTAGTGGTTGAAGGTCAAAACCAGTGTTGTGCAATTCTTTGTTTTCTATAAGAATTGCAAGTTTTAAGTTTTAAAAAAATTAGAAATTGAAAGAATTCAATAGTTCCAATTAATTAGAAATTTCCATTTTAGAAAACTAGATAGTTCCAAGTTTTTAAATTTTTTACTTTCCATGGAATTGTCTGGTTCTAGGAGTTTAACTAGGAAAATGTCAATTCTTTGTGGTAGGTTTTTTAATAGAATAGTAACTAAATTTGATTCAAATTTCAAGTAAGACATTCGTTTAATTATGGTGATCCAATTATTAGTTTGGTTTTCAATCTAGTTTGGAGTTGGTGGTCAAATTGAACCCCCTATGTTTATTTGAATACAAGGCCAATTGTGAAGCCAGATTTTTGAAGACATTATTTTAGAGCACCATCAACTTCAATTATGTGGAAAGTGGAAAGCTTGAACAAAGGCATTACAAACTACAAATTTCCACTTTCAATGCAATTCAAAAAGTGTTTTTTTGCTAAATTCATTTACAACTTACAAATATGCAGTATGGAGCTTATGAAATTTGCCATGGCAAATGTTAATGGGTAAAAATCTATAAATTAATTAATTCCATAGGCCTCCTAATGACTACTAGTTACTAATGGTAGATTTACCATCCCCTACCCAAGGGGTGAAGCTAGTGGGATGAGAGTTCGGGTTAGTGAGTGATTAGGGGTAATCCACCCAATCATCTAGGAAATTTCTAGGAAGGGATTCAGATAAGGGCCCTATTTTCTAAAGGTCAATGTGGGCCTTGTGTGTGGTATGTTGGGAAGGGGGATAAAGGAGGTGGGAGAGGATGAAGGGATTTCATTAGAGATTTGTGTGGGATATGGAAAACTCTTATTTGAAAGAGAGGAAAGGAATGAAGAAAGATGTATGTACTTGGTAGGTGATTTTAATGGAATATGGTTGAAGTACTTGAGTCATTTGTGTTGCATTATTATTGTACTAAGTGTGGAAGGTAAAGTAGGGCATGTTATGTAAATAGGATATTTTTTGGAGTTGGCATCTCTACATTTTCTCTAGGACATAAAATAATGGAGCTACCCATGGGTAGCCTCTAGAGCACCAAACTACTAGTTACCATAGGAAGGTAGTAATCATTCCTTAATGGTGGGAATTAAAAAAGGAGCAGACCAATAAGTTACCCCCTATAGGTTGGAAGGTACTACTATATGTAGAAGGTAGGAACCTATAGGGAAAATAGGTTGTTACAAAAAGTATAAAACTAAAAAAAAACTTTTCAAAGGTGGCAAGCAAAATCACTAGAGATTCAACAAGAAAGGGAAAGGAGGGATCATAGTGGTAGAAGGGTCTAAAAACCCCCGTATGCAATATTTCAGGAGCATTGGAAGTACTACGTAACCAGGGAGAATAATTATTCCCAAGTTTTCTCCCCCCTTTTTTTTATTGTTCCTTTCCCTACATTTTGTTCCTTATTTCCTAATTGATATTACTTATAGGAAGGTAGGTTGGGTTGTGGACAATAGACATGTACCTTCTTTATTTTTGATATGATGTCATACTTACTACTTGAATAATTATAATAAAGTAAGATAGGGAGGGTAGTTCTTTACGTGAAATAATAAGGTGTCAACCGTGGTTTTACCCCGTGGAATATGGTAATGATTGGGGGGCCGCAATTACTACCTTTAACAACAAAACTCAAAAAATAAATCAGCCTAGGAATAAATGAAAAAATAATTGATGGGAAATAACAAATAACAAACTAATATGGCAACAATAATTCGGCATATGTGAAGCTTTAAGATCCATTCAAAAGATCAAAAAAATCAAAACAAAATATGATAAAAAAATCCATATGTGTGCCCATTTTGGGCATCAAGGAACATTTGAAAGCAACAAATTAGAAATCAAGCTCAAAAATCACAACGATCTAGGAACTCTTTTCATTCAACCTCCCCTTCAAACTCTACATCAAACTCTTCCAACAACTTAGATTATGCCTTACACATATTTACAAAATCAAAAGGTTGATAACACCCAACCTTTAAATCAATGGGCCAATTTTTGTTGACAAAATCATTTGGTCAACATGGTCAGTTTACAATCCACACCTCCTTAGTGCTATGAAAATCCCAACAATTGAAAAAATTCACCTTGTCTTCATTTGGCTTGTTGGAATCATAAGAATTTATTGAGCCAATGACCTCATCATTGGCCACCTTTGCTCATGGATGTGCCACTAACACAATGTGCATTTGTAGTTTTCCACATCAACACGGTGGTGACAGAATGCATTAAGTTCTCGTGCCACAATTTGGGACATAACTTCTATATTAGTATTTAAGGTTTGAAACAAATTTTCATTGTCAACCTTAGAACCTTCCACATGAACTTTAACTTGTCTTTTAACATTTCACCAACAATGGTAGAAGCAAACCAACATCGTATTCCTTTACCAACATAGATGCAGGTTCACAACCACAGTAATTGGCCACCAACCGCATATTTTTGAACCTTAAATCTAAAATCAACGGCAACATATTGTGCCCCCTTTTCTTATCAAAATTGTACATAAGGGAAAGGAAAGGTTGAAAAACTTCCAAGATTTAATGTTTCATGTGAATCACCAATTTTGTCGGCTCTACATCAAAAGCATTTGCATTTGGATCACCCAAGCTATTAGGGACAACCACATAACAACCACAAACCCCACAAGTCTTGTTGATAATAAATTGCAACGCATCCCCAAGCAACCAATGTTTGCAGCTTTGATTCAAAACACAATACTAAAGGCTACGGTCCTGGCCACTATGCAATCCACGCATTTTCTAGTGGATTGGACCAATTCCATTACAATGATATTATAATGACATCTTGTTTAACATAGTGAAATTGGCCAGTGAACACGGTTGCGTGGCAATGATTAATGGAATCCTAGTGGATTAGTCTAATGTAATGGCATTGATCTACCCAAGACAAAGGCAAGTGGATTATCCATGTGATCTTCAAATGAAATGCACATTGATGACTTTAATGATTACATAATGATCTTTTTGTGACTATTCCACCTATTGTTTTAATGGATGTGTATTGAATTTATCTTTCAATGATTACATTAAACGATGATCCATAGTGGTTGCACATTATTTCATGTGGTGCATATTGTTTTTTAAATGATAAGTTATCACTAGTAGAAATCAGCCAAAATGTAACCATTCTATTTGCAACTACATGCGACTTGTAGTTATTTGTGACGACATTTGACAATATTTACAACTATAAGATCAAATTTCAAGTATTTTGGTCACTTTTACAACTATGATATAACTATTGGAAAAGTTCATCCTATTAGTTGGATGGTTTTAGGTTTATTTTCATCGATTAATATATTGATATGTCCCATTAATTGCAATAGTCACCAAATTAGTCACATCCTCAAGGTTTTTACGGTGACATAAAGGTGTATTTTTATGTGTGTATTAAAATTATATTTACAGTATATATATATATATATATATATATATATATATATATATAATGCATATTATGTATATTGCTCATATAATGAATCTAAAAATTAATATTTTGATTCTGAATTTTTTAATTTATTTTTTTTCTATAAAATTGATCCTAAAATAAATTTCAATTATGAAAACTACTATTTCAATTCTTTAAAGAATTATTTGAATTTGAAATTTGATATTTGAATCTGAAATTTGTTATTTCACTTCCTTAAAACATTATTTAAATTTTTATTTTTTTATTTAAAATTTAAAAAATATTTGATCTAAAAATTGATATATGAATTCTAAATTATTATTTCCAATCCTAAAAATTAATATTTCAATTCTGGGTTTTTCAATTTAAATTTAATATATATATTTGATTTGAAACTTCAAATTGCAATTCCAAATTATTATTTTGGATTCATAAAATTAATATTTCAATTCAGAAATTTATTAATTGAGTCTAAAAATGGACAGTTTAATTTTGTTTATAGTTATTTGAATCTAAAAATTGACATTTCAATTCTGAAATTTGTTATTTAAATTTAAATGACTTATTTGATCTAAAAACCATGGGTTTGAAAACCAAAAAAATAGGAATAGGAAGTGAAATATGCTTCTACGACTTTGGTAATGACAAAATGATCATTAAAATTAAAGGAAAAAAATTATTTAAAAAATATAAACTATTGAAATTTTGAATAAACTTAACTTAGAGGACAAATAAAAAGTTGAACATAAATTTCTTTAAGATTATGAAGCAAATACAACTTTCAAATGAAAGTACAAAATAAAATTTTGTAAAATGTGCGATTAGATGTGGACACCATTGAACATAGGCTTGTGGTTGAAATTGAAAACATATTCCACGTGAAGCAAACACATTCAAAGGCAAGGAATATTTTGTTGAATATAAAGGCTGCCATAATCAGAAAGCAACATGGATAAAACCTACCCATTTGGACCACATGTGAGACATTGTGGCCAAGTTTTAGAAGGAAAGGGGTATGAACTTGGAATGAAGAAGACACAAAAGAAAAAAAAAACTCACTTAAACTAAGCCTAAATGTTGATGTGGGCGTCAACCCCTTTCAAAGTGGGGGAGAGTGCCCACAAAACAACCAAAAAAATTAACCTTATTAATTTAAGTGAGTTAAGGGTTTTTGCAAACATGGTTAACAACGAAAAGGTTAAGATCTATGGTAGAAAAAATGACTAGGAAAAATAAAGAAGTGGCAACCACTAGAAATGGATTTATAGTTGAATTCAAATAAATTTTTTTTAAGGCTTGGTCAAGTGAGATTGGGATAGTGGTGTGTCCAATAAATTTACACATCTTGGAATGCAAAAATCAGATTTCTTATGCATGAATTCATGAATCATGTCCCGCTTGGGTAAAGGGCATTTGAATCGTAGAACCTAGTTCAACAAACCATTTAATGTTGCATATTCCACTTATTGATATATATATTGAAACACACATAACAACTTAATGCCTCACATTTATATTCGAATGGGTTAGTGAATTTTGTTTCATCTTTTGAATTATTAACATTTGCATTGAGTTGAATCATTCATTTTGAATGTGTTAAATCCATTACTCATGAGTTGCATTTTGCATTCATCACAATTTTTTTAAATGGATGTATATAAAAATTTGGTAGGTTTCATATTTATATATGAATGGGTTGGTGATTATGTCAAAATGTTCATGCATGCAAAATTTAGGATGCATGTAACTTTTTAATTACATTTTTTTCATATATTAAATTCTTGTACATTTATGTAAATTAAAATGTATGTGTTTCCCCTAGTTTATTTTAAGCATCATGAATAAGTTTTTCATTATGAATCTTCATGATGCCATATTGAAAAACCTTCAAAAGTAATTTGAATTTTTTTCACATTTTTTTTCGGTGCATGGAAAAAATAATCTATGTTGAAAAAATTATTAATTTATAAAATAATAATATGATAAAATTTCAATACTTTTTACTTTTATTTTTTCTTAATTTTAACATGATTTATTAAAAAAAATAGGCTTGTTTTGTTGCAAGTTTATGTTTAAATATTTAGAAATGAATTTTTAAAAATAATTTTAAAAATCAAATGAATTAATGAATTATAAATGGTGATAATAACAACGAATTTTTAAAATATTTTTATTTTCTCAAAATTGTAATTTTTAAAAAGATCATCCAAAAAAAACTTAACCATGTTTTGGCTATAGACCATATATGGAAGTACAAATTTTTTAAAATATTTCTATATTTTAACTACAAGTCTTAGAACCCATTGTAGAACTATGTGATTTTTAATATTTTAAAATGTTTTAAAATATTTTTTTATGTTTAAAAAATGGTGGAAAATCACCACAAAGAAAAACCTTTAATTACATCATTAATATTTATTTTACATTTTCAAAAAAATTGGATAAATTTATAATGATCTCAAAGATTAAACTTAAATGTTTTCAAATAAATATGATGTTGGAATTGTTTATGTGTTTAAAGTCGGAATTATAACAAGAACTTTTAAATTTTAATTCATTAGGAATAAAAAAATTTCTTTAAATTTTCAAATTTTTGGCAATTGTTTTGTTGTTTACATTTTTCCTTGAATTTGCACTATTTTTTTTCATTTTTTTATTGACAAAAATTGCCAAGTTAGGAAAATTCAAAACCAAAAAAATGGTTAGTGGGAAAGGGGCAAGGGAGGGGGGGCGGGGGGGGGTAAAGCAACTATTTAAACCAAAAATTTCACCAAATTAAATTGATTTTACTTTTATAAAGGAAAAAATGTAAAATATATTTAAAATAATAAAATAATATGTTGTTAATTATTTTCAAAGTTGTGTAATTAATGATTTTATATTAATGTATGATTTATCTTACTAAATAGATATGGTTTATTTGTCACATGCACAAAAACAACCAAAATTATAAGATTTTTTACCTAGAATGAGAATGAAGGTAAGCCTAATTCCAAATTCATATCATGAAATAAGAAAAACAAGAACATGACATGTGCAAAACAAGAATCCAACAAAAGTTTATTGCAAAAAATAAAAACAAAACAAGGTTATGACAAGAAAACATACCCAAAATGAATGTTGAATTGACTAAAGGTAACGATGAATTTTAATTTTATTTATACACATTGGGCATCTAACTCAAATTTTTTTTTCAAAAAACCTCCAATCTACATGTGGCTTATGTTCACCCATGTGCGCCCATGTGCACCCATGTGTGAACTATGAATGAACTAAAACTCAATTGAAAATGAATTAAAATTCAACTAAAAGTGAATTTAAATTTAATTAAAAGTAATTGATTATTCATTTAGATTTAATTTAAAGTGAACTAAGAATTAACTAAAAATGAACGAAGAATCAATGAAGAGTCAATTAGAAATGAACTAAAACTCAATTTAAAATCAATTAAAAATCAACTAAAAGTGAACTAAAATTTAATTAAGGGTCAATTTGGAGTAAACTATAAATGAAATAAAAATGAATTAAAACTTAATTGGAAACTAACTAAAAATAAATTAAAATTAAACTAAGAATTATGTACAAGTTAATTATAAGTCATGTATGAACATTCAAATGAATGAACCCAGTGACATTTGCATCCATGACATTGATAATTAAATGACTATGTTGACTATTTAATTAAAGTTTCTTCTTGTGGCCCATTTATACCAATTTAAAAGGCCAACAACATCAATAAATGATTTTTTTAAAGAATATTTTTTGGTTTCATTTAAAATATAGATTATCAAATGTTTACATTAAAATATAGTAAATATCCATAATATTGAAGGATTTAAACAAGTTTCCAACTATGCGATTTGTCTATAACCAAATGTGCCAATCTACTTATGGATGATTACCATTTTAAAAACATTGCAAAAAAATAAAATAAAAAATAAATTTAATCATATTGGGGAAAATAAAAACTTGAAATTCTTCAAAAAATGGACATATTTTATGTAATGTAAATAAAATTGTAAAAGACTCAATGAATGCATTTTTGAATTCATATTGATTTACAAAGATTTTAATCCAATTTAAACAAAAAAATATTTGTATATTTATTCATGAGATGTTATTTAAAGTTTTTAACCTTTTAAAAAAATTATAATTCTTTAAAAATATATTATTGAATAAGTTTCAAGATCATGTTTTCATTTGTAGCATTTGAATAAATTTTGAAAAAGAAAACACATGTTAAAGTTTGAACTTCCCAAACAACTTCATGCCAAACACAATAAAATTAAACTTTTCTTCTTTGTTATTTACTCTTGAAGTGGTTTGGGGGTTCAAACCTTTGTGTGTTTCCATGAGGTCTTGAGTTCAATCTTTGATAAATGTGTGCTTTAATGTTTCTTGTGTAAATGTAGTTTACAAACATATACATTGCATGATGAATATGCAAACATTATACATCATGGTGAAATGGCTTCAAAAAAATTTTATTGACAAAATTGGGGAAAAAAAAACCTTAATGTTTTTCATTGCCATGATTAAAATACAATTCATGATTCCATCATTTGGAAAAATAACAAATCAAACAAAATTAAACAAAACAAAATAGAAAACATTAATTATTTTTTCATGGCATGTAAGTTTGCCATGACTCATCATTCAAAAAAAATTCTTGTGCATTATCATAATAATAATGTCAAAAAAGGCAACATTAATACAATAATTCAACAGAATTCACACCTTTGCACTTATTGAATAATAAACAAAAAGCAAAAATAATAAAAAAGGTACAATGAAATGAAACGTGAATGCAAATGAATCATTGGTCCATAATAATGAACTTTTCAAAAATTTGAAATCTTCAAAATGTAACATGCCATAGCCCTTACATTACACAAAAGAAAATCTTAATATGAACAACATATTTTATGATAAGGATTGACACTTAGATATGGATTGTGTGCATACATGCAATGATAGAAATGTGAAGAAAAACTTAATAAAACATATGAAAGTTGAAGTAATAATGGAAAGAAAAGTTTAATTATTTTGAAAAATGTGAAGGTCAGATTACAACTTCTAGGGAGAAGGCACATTAATACATTTATCAGCAATCATAGGCACTACCTAATATTTTATATTTCAAATTATTAAAAAAAAAAAAACAAATGGACTTTTTTTTATGCAATGTTGTTTTCCAAATATTGGTATACATATCTGGAAATTTTTTAATCAATTTGATGAATAAAAAATGCACAAAAAATACTTTATGTTATGGGGCCAATGTTTTTAAATAATGATTAAGTAGTAAAAACATAAAAACTACAAATTGAAATTTATTTAAATGGCATAATTTTGGAATTAAAAAAAATCCTTAACATAATAATATTATCAAAATTTTGAGGCTTTAAAAAAATTAAAATGATGTATTGAAAATATTCCAATAATTTTTTTGGAAAGTTAATGAAAAAACACAAGTGTAAGGTGGCAAATGTGGCTCATATTAGTGTGGTTAGACCCTCTAAACCCTGAATCCCATGTTACAAGTTCATTAGCATGTGATAGTAGGTGAAGTGATGGAGCAAGAGGCTTAAGTTTTATAAGGAATTTGAAGGTCAAACTATAACCTTTAAACTTGAAGTCTTACACTACAATTTTAGTTACTCTAAATTCCTTTTGTATAATTTTAGTTCACTTGGGAATGCACAACAAAGTGAACACCAAATTTAGTATTGTGACAATGATTTCCCATTAACAAGAGGACAATAGGGATAAACCCCATATCAAATTATTGTTAATACCTACAACACATTTTTGTTGCATTTGAATTTTTTCAATGGAAGGTTTAAATGCCTAAGTTTCCCACTTCCTTTCTATTGAAAATTGATTCTACATTGTGCCATCATTAGAATGAGCATTGTAATTATAGAAAAAAAACTTTTTTATCTAATGTGTACAAAAAGGAGAGTTCTTATGGGGCCCCTTGCATTTGTGGATTGGCTTTCATCCTCTTTCAATCTCACTTACAAACAATTTTCTTACTTATTCTCTCTAAAATAACCGACAATGTTTTTTCTCCTACTTAATTATGTTCAAAATTTGTACCTTAATTCCATGTGTTTCAAAACTTGTACCCTAATTCCATGTGTGTTGTTGGTTATAAGATGATCCTAGTTCTTCAAATTTAAATATACTCTACACACATTTTATTACCGTTCTTTTTATGAAGCTCCAAATTGTTTTTGAGTTTTTTGGGGACATTGAAAAACTCCTTTGGTTACCAAATAAAAACATGCTCGAAAAAGTATTCATTAGTGTAATACCAAAAAAATTGAACAACATGTTTACATACATATGTTGTGAGAAACAAACCACCTAAAATCTTATTGTCACCAATCTATCCAGGCATTTGCACATGCCTTTTTATGCAATATTTCTTTTTTGTATTTTGTCAATGAACAAGTTTTTTTTTCCCCTTGTTTGTATTGCGAACAATGGTCTCAACAAGTTGTAATTAACCTCCTAGTCCATCTTGCAATGATTCCTTACAACAAAAAAAAAAAAAAAAAAAAAAAAAAAAAAAAAAAAATTTCCAAAAAAAAAAAAAAAAAAAAAAAAAAAAAAAAAAAAAAAAAACAAAATA
>Ga0116227_10001386_pt1 | contig 53752 bp, 39 predicted proteins | sample S1TSphgellanicum_FD_89693 | JGI IMG/M metagenome (GOLD analysis project Ga0116227, IMG submission 89693) | Host-associated microbial communities from peat moss isolated from Minnesota, USA - S1T2_Fb - Sphagnum magellanicum MG | ecosystem: Host-associated > Plants > Peat moss > Unclassified... | reverse complement strand
GGGGGGGGGGGGACTCTTTATTGCTCCAGAATAGGCTCAACTTGCTGATTTTGTGGCTGGCCCATTCTGCAGTGTTCCCACTCGCAGTCTCCAGCATTCCAACAGAGTTCCCTTTGAGCCCCGAAGAGTGGGCCATACACTATGGATTCTGCCAGGAATGCACACCCGAGGCAAGGCCTATGGGGCTCAGCTCAGCTCAGCTCAGCCAGTGCCCGAGGCTCGGCAAGTGCATGCTTAACAGGCAGAATCCACGGTCTACTACAGCCCACTCTCTAGCCGAGTACAGAAAGAAAAGGATGCAATGCACAAAAAGAAGACCAGCGAAGACTCAAGACAGGCTAGGATTGGCTCCCTTCCACCACCACGCTTTACTGGGGGCTGCCAGTGACCTCTAATTCCAAGAGTCTGTCAAAATATGCACGTGGACCCCTTATCAGGGTGGACCCCTTATGACATCAGCTTTCCAAAGCAATGGAAGGGAGGGAGCGCTACTACTACATGCACCAGATTCCCCTTGTCTCCAAAGGATATTCAGAGTGTCCCACCCACCGCCCCCCCACACAACTTAATATCATACCAGAGAGGTGGGGTAGGAGGGCCCCTCCATCACTGATTCTGGCAGGAAAGCCCTCACTGGCCAAGGGACCCTTTTGTGAGGGCTACCATGCTCAAATCTGCCCTACAAGGCTCACTACACAGGCCTTAGAGATAGGGGTCTACAATGTACAGATACAATCAGCACTGCTACTCACTGGAAAGTATATGTTTTTTTAAAAAATTTAAATTAAATTAAATTTTATTATTATTGTTTTTGGGGGTCTTTCAAGGAGTCCAAATAGGCATCTCCTTCTTTTGACTTAATAGGAGTAATACGTTAGTGGAGACGAGAGAGAGGCCAAATTCATCTGAGGCATCTGTCTACCTTACCACATAGCCATACACCTTATTTAAGCAGGCAGGTTGCATGCCTCTTTTGTGCCAGTAATAATGAATACTCCTCCTAATAAGATTGTGAAAGAAAAATCTTTTGGCTGGTTCATAGTTTTAAGTTTGCATATGAATGAATAAATAATTTCCCCCAGTTTATAACAGGGGTATTAGCCAAGGCCAAAAATGGTGATAAACAGTTTTGTAAATAGAAATTTCATGCATCCAATGGGAAGGCTCAGCATGCACTCAAAGTGCATTGATTTTTTTTCTTTTAAGTTTTGGGGGGGGGAAAGGAGGAGAGAGGCTTTTTTTTTCTTTTTTCCTTTGTTCCCAGCATGTTCCCTTCAAGTTCCCAAATGGGTTTCCCAAGGGTGTTTCCAATAGCACCTCTCTTTAATCCCATATGTTTTGCCCAAAGTCCTCCCCTTCTCACCTATATAGGTGGGCCAAAAGGGAGAGGTACATCATCTTTCCATTGAATCTTTCTATTTTGGGGAGCCTCCAAAGTTCCCAATCAAATTGGCTCATTGTGAAAAAAAAAATGTCAAACTTCAGAGGGACCCCCCACTAATTAATATGAAACAGAATAATAAATACCCCCAGTTTATCATGGGAGTATTAAATTAGTGACAGGAAAAAAACTTTATAGAAAGAGAAGACAACCACAAGGAAGAAACGTAAAGAACGGAAAATAGTCCTATGGAAAGGGAACAAAAAAGAGTAGCTAGTTTTCTGGTAGTGGGGGTTTTCTTTCTGTTAATAGAGCAGCTCCACTTATGGGCTATAACTTACAATTTGGATGAAGTTTGAACTTTAAATAATGTGAAATTGGAGTTTGGACTTGTGTTGGGCAGGTACCATGTTTGAACCTTGCTTTATAGATTGATATTGGGTCGGGTATGAAAGAACTGACTAGATTGATATGGCCTGAGGCAGTATTAGCCTTGTACCAATAGCTCATTGGTAGGGACCTAGGTACCAAGGCTATACCAATCTCAATATTAGTAATAGAGTATATACGTACATGCTGGATACCAAGCCAAAGTCAGCCTTGAACCCTAATACAAACACAAGGTTGGTTTGAAAGTTTTAGACCCTTATTTGGGATGGTTCTGAGGCCAGATTCAAGGTCAGTTCCAAGTTTTAGAGTTTTTCCAAACAACATTGAAGCTACAATATTTTTGAAGTGATAGTATTGTATAAGAACTTCATCCCCTCTCCAAGATTATAGTGAGCCCTCAACACTGGAAGCGAAGTTCTGACTCCTGACATCCTTTGCCTACATTGAACCCTTACATCCTCAAAGATATAAGAGCATAAAATGTATGTTTGGCTTGAATCCAAAAGTAATGTTTGTCCACCTTAACTCTCTATTTGTCATTGATTGACATTTAAAGATGAAAAAGTGACAAGCATCCATTTGCCTCGATAAATCTAGATTTGACATTACAACATGCCTAGAATAGAAATTGATTGTACATTTTGCATCATCTTTTCACAATTCCAACCATGATTAAAAGCCTTGCTTGACATGGAAAAGTTTCACAATTTCAACCATGATTAAGAACCTCACTCCTAAACCTTACTTGGCATTGAAAAATCTCCATATTCGATCAAAGGATTTGTAAGTTTCAAAGTTTCCAACTTTATGTTTATTATAAAGAGCTTATAGAAACTCATTCATAGTTTTTTTTGTTTGCCTTGTTGTGTTGAACGAAGATGAAATCAGGTTTGTGTAAGAGGAAATGAAGGAGATGAAAGAGAAAAACACAAATAAGACATGGATTATTGCAATTGTTAAGCATTTCTCACCTTTAAACACCCTCCAATGATTCTACAGTACGATCCTTCAAAGAAAAAAATTGAAACCTTGCTGCACACTCGTTAATTCAAAGAAAGCAAAACCAAATAACATTTCCATCAAACCATATGAGCAATGGAAAATGTTGCCATTTGTCAAGAACATGCAAGTGAGAACAACAACAAGAACAACAAAGTCCTTTTGGATCTCTTTACTGAAGAAGAAGAAGAAACCAAAACCATGGGAACTGCCTTCATAATCCTTCATATGGGTTTGCACATTCCATATGGAGTTGTCAAAGTATATGACCATATGAAGGATTATGCAAAATCCTCCTTATATGATCTCCAAGGAAACTTGTTATTGAAATTTCATGTTGATGGATGAGAGCTTAGAAAATAAATTGCACACAATTTTGGATGTGGTCAACAACATTTGCAAAGGCCCAAATATTAGGAGCACGTGAATATCCAGTAGAGAAATTCCATGCATTTACCTTTATTTGGGCATGTAGCATTATGTATCACATTCAACACAATGTACAAAGGTTGTTTCTCAATCCTCCTTATAAACATGAAAAATGGGACAATATATGATGAAACCTACCTATGGCCACAGTGAACCAGCACCCACCAGTGCACCATCCACTGGATGCCCATTATTACTCAGTGGTGGATGAACTTCTAGGTATTTGGTTTAACCTTGATGTCATACATAGGTAGATAGGTAGGAAAATAGTTAACTACTACAAAAAGTAGATGGTTTATACATACATAGTGGTTGTTTTTACTACCTACCTACTAACAACCTACCAACTGAGCTAATCACCATGGTTAGCTATGGAACTGGAACCAACAGAAAACTGTTTCCTGACCACTTATCATCCATCCTGCATGGTGCGCTGGTGGGTGCTGGCTCACTGTGGCCCCTACCATGGACCCATGCTATAAATTTGCTCAGGAGTCTGTATTAAATAAATAAGTAAATAAGTTATAATTAAAGTAAAATCAGTTCCACAAATGTGCTCCTGTTTTGATAGGAGGGCCCCATAAGCCAGTTGTCAACTGTGAACTTTCCCAATTGTTCCAATTGGGAGAGTTCACAAGTTTGGGATGTTATTTTTGTGAGTTGCGGAGCTAGGAGAAAGCTTATGATGATGTGAGAATGCTTATGGTTATGGGCCTTGTGAGTTGCGGAGCCAGGAGAAAGCTTATGATGATGTGAGAATGCTTATGGGTATGGGCCAGAGCATTGTTTGCTTCGAGTAGCTTATTCAGTTCACTGTAGAATTCTGTACTTGATTTTGATTATAAAACTTGAGAAAATATGTTTGACAATTTGTTGTCGAGGAAATGATTATTGAATGCAACATTCCGTATCCATGAATAGAGTCCAATGTAATGAACCATGGGTACAATGGATGATACTTCTTCTGGGCTGAGTTTAGGTAGTAGAATGCTACACTTCTACAACATACATTTTTGCTTACAAGTCTGCTCCATCAAATACTGAATTGAGAGCTAAGTCATAGCTTTTAGGGACTGTAAGCTGTGTTCAAGGGATGCTTGTTGAGCTGATGTTTCTTGGTACTTGCCTCATGCCAGTGTTTTTTTTGTTTTGTTTTTTCTTTGTTTTTGGATTATTTTAATGGCCCAAAAATAGTGTTTCTGCGTTTTCCTACTTACCAAATTTGGAAAGAAAGAAATTAAATAAATTCCTCCAGATTCTACATTATCTTCCAGCAGGTAGGAAATTACAATGACACTGTATTTATTTTGGAAAAGGATCCAAAATACATTCTGATAGCATTTGAGAGTAGGCAATTTGCTGGTATGTGCTGGTAGCCCAACAACAAAACTTTATTAGTTTGCAAAATTAAGATTATATTTAATGCAAACAAATTAAGATTCAAAGGGTTTTGATATGCAATATCTTGATCATTTTGAAAAGATGGTGGGGTGCAATACCCTCATCATGCTTATGTTAAACTTGTTGAATTTTTTTGTTGGATTTTTTTGTAGATGTAGTTCCAAACCCAAATCATGCGCCTCAAGAGGTGTCTTTTCCAATGTAAAATGAGCATGAAGATGCAATGAAAGAGAATGAATGGATTCATGAAGACTCAAGAGGGTGTTGCAAGGTGAATGCATGCACTAATTTTTATGCGGTCAAGTGATTGTTTCGTAAACACTTAGACCAAACACATGGCCTTCAGATGCAACTATGTAGATTTAGGCATCCATATATTCATCCCAAGGGTCTTAGGCAACAAGACCACACTTTTATGAATGTTTATATTTTGAACAACCCACATGCAAGGCAAAAAAGCAATGAGAAAAAGGCCTTTGATCGAATAAAAAAGAAAGTGGAATCTCAGTGAAATGAGTTTCAAACCCAAACATAACAAATGCAAGAGGTACTACAACCTTTGTTTTTATGTTTAACCTCCGACATGTTGTTGGGCATCATTAACATTCTGGCATGGGGGGTGGGGTCATCCCACAAAGTGCATGGGTGTGGCTTAAGAAATGTGATAACCTTGTTAAAGCAATTTGAGCAAGCAGAATTGCCTATGCAAAAACTCTCAAAGTTGCATGGGTGTTCAAAATTGGACATTGGAATCCAATAAGTGTAATCGAATAAAAAAAATGTATGCAATATCAAAGTATAACGATTAAAAAATTATTCATGGATGGTATGTTTACATGCTTAAACCATTTTTTTATTATCGTTGTTTTCATTTTTTAATGGGAATCTAATTTGTTTTAACATTTTTTTTGTGTTAGGCTTCAAAGCACAACAAAGGAAGCTTTTGTGGTCGATGCAATTTGACTTACAATTAAAACATTGTTAATTGTCATGTAGCAAAAGCTGCAATAATTACAACAAACTATCACACCAATATGGGCATTGCATTTAATTCATCCTTTTCGGATGAATAATCATATATATGTCATTATAATTGAGCTTGTAGTGGATCTTTAGTGCATGTACCCACCATTTTTGTATCAAACCATTATAGTTTAACTTGACATATTTTTTTGTCACCATCATTTTTGTAGTGTGGTTATTTGAACATTTTTGTATCAATCCACTTATTTCAATTTTGAAATTTAATTTTAAGATTTGTAGATTTTGAAATCACTTTATGCCATGTTGTACACTATACCCCCATCCACCACAAATGGATTACATTTACCATAAACCAAATGACAATAGCTTCATTTAATAGGGTTAACACATTTTGTGGCCATGTTAGATCATTTAAACAATACTTTCATGAATGCAAATTGAAGGTCATCACTAAAATGATTAATTATGTAATACTCTCATTATCCTTTTCTTGAAATACTCACACAATAACCTTAATGACAAAATCTATTTTATTATTTTAATATAATTATATTGCCCATTTTCATGAAATGACCCCTCAGTGCATAGACTACTTTGTTTATGTGGGTATTGCAAATTCTTGATCTTTTATTGTCAATGGTTTGGGTTTTCCATAAAGCCCTTCAAATTGTAATACTTACATCGTCAATTGACCCATGTTCATGTTACATTACCTTCACTTAAACTTTTGCCTAATATCTGTTTCAAATAAACAAGGGGGGCATTGGGTTTAAGGTGATCTTTATGATAACATTTATATTATTTTCATGGAATATTTTTAAAATAAATTTATGTATTCACATACACACACATATATAAGGAAGGTCTTGTTTTTCTTTTCTCTTTCATCTATTAAAAGAGAGGAGAGTGAAGGTGACTCCATGGCAAATGTATGAATGATATAAACCTTCTTACTTGTTTTGTTTACATTTAATTAAGGGTTGGGGTTCCTCCCCCCAACTTAGGTTTAAAGCATAAGTTTTATTAGTACTTATATAAAATTGTTTCATAGTTTTATTACAATTATGTATCCAATGTTTATAGTCTATACACAATTTAAAGTTATACAAAAATAATTCCAAAATTAGGTTTAACACTTAGTTGTAAAAAAATTATTAAATTTTAGCATTAAAATTATGCAACCAATTCTTTTTGTGTTTATTTAATTGAAGGTCAATGTAAGGATTTTTTGTTGCATAAAAAGGTCTTAACTCAATATTTTAAGGTTTATTTGTATAGGTCTGCTTAGTTTTTCAAATTTAAGCCTATGCATCCATTAGGTTATAATGTATACATTATTTATGGTTTATGCAAACAAAATTTACAAATTGAGTTAAGGGTTTTTTGGTCATTTGTATGAAATTATTTAGTTTCTAGACAAGGATTAAGGTTCCATTAGTTCAAATGTTTACATAATTTAGGTTTGATGTAATTGATTGTGTAGGAATTATGTTGACTTAAACTTGGACATTTGTATTAGATATTAACAATGTGGATATTGTATTTTACTGAACTTTCTAATTGCCCTAACCTAGGTGGTGGATCAAAAAATATTTGCAATACTTGCATCTTCCAACCTTTATATGATCGAAATATAATTGGTAGCAAAAATAATATGGGAATTGTAAGGATTTGATTTATTTGCATTTCAATTTTGTAATAAGTGCCCCATTTCAACATGAGGTTATTACAAAAGTTTGGTCCATTGTCATTCAAGTGCCATCACATCATGATTGGTCCAATGTATGCAATACCTTCAACCATAGTTTTGCCATTGTGATGAGAAATATTTAAAAGAAGAAAAAATAGAATAAAATTTGTAATATTTGCATTTGAAGCATAAAATCTTGGTTGGATTTCTTATGTTTTAGGCAATACCCAAATGTTTCACATAAAATATCCATTGTTAATGATAAAAAAAAAAAACAATGATAGTTCTAAATTTTGTTGTAATCAAAAGAAAAATAAAGAAATTAGACTCATGATTTTTAAAAAATAGAATAAAATATTTTATAATAAGAAAAAAGGCAATAAAATTGTAGAAAGAGAAATAACTTTAGCCAATAGATAAAAGTTTAGCTAAAAAAAAAAGGTTTTCCCAAGAGATAGAAGTTTAACCAAAAAGAAATAAAATTTGAACCAATAAGAGATAAAAGTTTAGCCAAAAAAAAAAGTTTTGTTAAGAGATAGAAGTTTAGCTTATAAAAAATAAAAGTTTAGCCAATAAAAAATATAGGAGTTGTCAGAAAGTAAAAATGTAGCTAAGAAGATATAAAAATTTAACCAAGAAAAATATAAATTTAACCAATACGACATTTAGGTTTAGTTAAGAAATAAAAGTTTAGTTAAGAAGAGATATAGGTTTGAGATAAAAGTTTAATCAAGAAGAGATAAAAGTTTTGTCAAGAGATAAAAATTTAATCAAGAAGAGATCTGAGTTTTGCCAAGAGATAAAAATTTAGCCAAGAAGAGATAAGAGTTTAACCAATAGGAGATAAGAGTTTAGCCCAAAATAAATATATGTTTTACCAAAAGATAAAAGGTAGGTAAGGGATTAGTTGTTAGTTTGCGGGCAGGGCTAAGATGTAGGTCAGTCAGGTAGCTAGGTGGGAGGGTAGTATGGAGTTCAGGGTTGAGAAAAAATTAGCAACCAAAAAAAATTGGTCAAAGGTCAGCAGCCAAAAAAGATTGACTGTAGTAGAATATTAGTTAACGTAGGGTAAAGAGGCGGATGAAAAACAGCCCATCCTATGGACAGAACGGCCAACAGGTGGAGTCATGGGGGCTGGTTCACTCTGGCCCATCATGAAGGATGAATGGTACGTGGTCAGGAAACACTTTTCTGTTGGGTTCCAGTTCCTTAGCTAACCATGGTGCTTAGCTCAGTTACATTTTTTCTCCTACCTACCTACTAACAACCCACTGACCCACAAGCAGGTTGTTATTAGGTAGGTAGTAAAAACAGTCCTTCCCTTTGTATAAACCATCTACTGACCTAGTAGTTAACTATTATTCTACCTATGTACCTATATATGAGACCTATTTCCTCGACTCGGTTACCAAGGTGAAACCAAATATTAACTCAGTTGAGGTTTACGGTTTAGGCGAACCCAAAATTCACGCTAGTAGCATGCACATGCCTAAATCCCTCACTTTTGTGCAATTTCCAGAGTCTGCATGCATCAAAGATTTATAAATTTGGTTCCAACTTTGTTTTAAACTTTTATGGGTTCTTCAATTTTTAACAAAAGGGTAGGACAATTTTTAACAAGTATCCCCACTTTATTTATGAGTGGGGTATTAGTGGAACTGCAAATGGTGACAAACAATTAAAAGTTTCATGCAGCCAATGTGAAGGGACAACATGCACTCAAGGGTGCTTAGTTTTTTTCTTTTGGGTTTTGGGGGGGGGAAGGGGGAAATTGAGGGGATTTGGGGTTTTTTTTTTCTGGGTCTGTTCCCACCCAGTTTGGAACAAGTTCTCATCAGGTTCCCGAAGTTCCCAGTGTGTTCTCAATGTGGTTCCCGAAGTTCCCAGTGTGTTCCCAATGTGGTTCCCTAATATTGGCCTTTTGTTCTGTCAAATAAATTGGAAGTGCAATAATAATGCCTTGTCATAGCCAGGAAGGAAGGGGCGAAATTTCCCTTCAATACTCCTTTACAATTGATGCCTGAACAATGTATATATTTTAAAACAGTGTTTTGAATTTGCTGACTAAACGTGGGAGAGAGCATCTCGATGCACAAATGTTTTCTCAACCCTAAAGCTTAGAGGGACCAGGGTGGGGGTGTCTAATGGGTGTGCAAATTGGGTGCATCTCAACAATACTGGGGCCTTTAGGTTAGGAGAAAGAGAAACAGCAAAAATTCCAACCAACAACACTAGTTGGTTGCGCAAACTAGAGGCTGTTTTCACTTGTTTTTGTTTTGGTTTTCAACGAAATATACTTTTGCAAGGGGCTTAGTTGAAGGCCCACCAGGTCGTCATCGACCATATGTCTTATATACCTATTACCTAAATAGCTACCTACTTTGGGTATCTTCGTACCATGGCAAGTTCAATAGTTCAGTGTTGAATAATTATTTTATTTTGAGGATTTCATGTCAAAAATATAACATCCTAGAATTGTTTTTTTATAAAATTAGATTCTCTATTTTCCTTCACAATTTATTTATTTATTGCAAATTTTTGGTTGGAAAATTTCAACGTTTCTCACGACTAATAATGTAATTAGTGTCAACGGTGCCAAGGTATTATGGTATGGAAGTTCAAACTTTACAACTTGGCGTTCATCATTTATTTGGTGAGCAAAAACTGGTCTACCGTAAAACCCAGCTGAAGCTGGAAAAATCAAATCTCAAGAAGAGCGGGGGTGGGGTGAGCAAAAATAAAAAGCAACAAGAAGAAGACCTACTTACTGGAATTTCCCAGTGACGGCCTCGCCCCACAGGACCAGAAACAACATACTCGGCTAGCCTAGTGATAGGTACCGTAGCAGAATCCTGGGTTTACAGCCTATTCCTAGGGTTTAAAAAGTAAGGGTCTAAGAAGCAAAATGGCTTTCTTCCAGTTGTTCAACATCCAAAAAAAGACAAAAGAAAGGGTCTAGAAGCAAAATAGGCAGGAGAATTGGCAGCAATTTCGAATTCTTTTCTCCAATGATGGGAACAAAGGAATGCTCTAACTCAAAATCATGTGCAAAACTTCTGATTTGTGGCGCAAAAAACTATTAAGTGTACGGAGTCAATTACAGTCTCTCAGATTTGGGTGGTGAAAACACAAGCTAACGATTTTCATGCCTGCAACACTGAACAGTGGTCTCGAGATTGCTTGATTCTTCGCTCTCTCTTTCAGTTTGGCAGAAGTAACATGAGCTTGTAATGTTGCCAAAAGACAAGGAACCTGCCCAAGCTGCCTCATCAGTCTGCTCACCTCGAGCAGGACAAAACAAGATCCTCACATATGACAAACCATTTATAGTATTAAAATCTTATTTGCCCATGTGTGCTGTGCGGTCGGAGTGAACCAGCCCACAAGGGCACCATGAAGGCTAAAATTCATCTTGAATTGCTTCTAAATCTTATAAATATCCTCATCACACCTAGACTAAATCAGGGTCTCTGAGTCCAAATCTAACGTTTCTTAGGTATGTGCCATTAAAAAGATGATGAAAACCTTGCCATTCATCAATAAAACAAAGCACCCAACAAATGGGAGAAAAAAAAAAGTACAAGATGGAAGAACCCAAGTTCTGACAAATGAAGAATCCTCAAAGAGGATGGATCGTTGAAGGAACAGGAACAAATTAAGTGCTTGAACCCCCAAGTTGTAAGAAGCATATTGAATAAGGAGAGGAGAAGAACACCTAAAAGAACGCCTAACCTAGAAGAACCCTCACATACAGGCCTCACTCAAGAAGTGAAGGTACCCCAGTGTGGGTGCTGGTTCACCCTGGCTGTAAGACAGAGATGGATGCTCGGTGGACTTGAAATGCTTTTCCATGTGATTCCTGTGTTCAATAGCTTAGATGCTATTAGGCTAGTGGGTGCTGATTGCTTTTGGAAATTGTTGGAGTAACCTCACTTTGCAAAATTTCTTTGTCAATTTCAACAATTCAAAATACTGCAGTACCTTGGCAACTTGGGCACATGTTTGTTGAACAATCAATAGAATTCGAGGATTGAATTTTTGACAAGTAATATATATTCCCAAATATTCCATCAGATTCTTTATTTTTCCTTCATAAAAAAAAATAAAAATCTCTTCAACTTGTCTGAAAATAATATAATTAGTGTTGAACTGGCCAGCCCAAGCACCATGTACGGTATCAGTTTTGTAAAGAAATGCACTTGTTTCAGGAGCCATAAATTCTGCAAGTGCAAAACAGATGGAATTCCCTGAGTTGAAGCTTGGTACATCGTATGGTGGCCCAAATTGGGCAGTTGTTGGGAAGGTAAAATATCAAGTTGGTACAATACGGACCATAGTGGCCAAATTGGGCAGTTGGTGGGCAAGGAAAATATCAGGCTATGCAGTACCACTTATGGTAGTAGGGGTAGTGAGGCCAATCTACTCATTACTTTAGTAAGGACTAGACCCCTAGATCATCTTTAAGTACTAAATAGAGAGTATCATCACATGTATCTAAACTAGGGTTGAGTGGATTCGGAATGCCACCAGATTCAACGGAGGGTATAAGCAAAAGCAATGGATATCAATATATATATAGATATACATCCCACACTCTCTCTCACAAATCAAAATTTCGATTTGTTGAACCTAAATGGGTTATATCACCGAATAGGTGACTGTAGACATACATGTATATAACATCTGCATACTTGTTGCCAATACATCCTTTTTTGACTAGCATGTTACACGAGTTTGAACCTGCGTCTCGCAAAAAAATCTTCCATTGTTTAGATCTATCAACAAAAACCCATGTGCATTGTGCACATTGGCATAGACATAATGTTAATTGTAGTAGTTTGGAATGGGCCTATAACTTGGTGGTACTTATGGACCGCAGATATCCACACTTTAACCACAACTTCTATTGGATGAGTTGAGATTATAACACATGGGTCGTGGGACCACACTCAACACCACTTGAGTCCCTCACCAATGACAAGTTGTGTGGCAAGTTGGCTACTTTCCGAATCCACTGGATGGCCATAATTTCTTGTTGACTTCACAGACTCCAATTTTAAAAGTATGTCGAAGAAGTTCTTGGCCAAGAGGATCTCCCTGGGAATGGACTTTCAATGGACTTTCAAGCTTCAAGCACCCCTCTTGTTAAAGTTGACTAAATAAGAAGCAAATTTACCTAAATAAAGACATTCAATTTGAGATTTCCCATCTAATGTAGACTCAAAACTACTATCTCAATTTTGTAGGTGTTCACTTTCCTTCCATGTAATGTTGCCCAAAATTCCCTCAAGGTTTGAAACCAACATATTTTAGGATTTTGGGGGGACCTATTGATTTAGTGACTTGTGTTGTAATTGGGTTGATTACAATGATCGTTAGGTTGTTTATTATTGTTCTGGCAACCAAATTGTTCAAAGTTGAAATTATATTTTTTATGTGCATAGTATCTATGTTATTAAGTTTTTGAATTGTGTTTGTGTTTTTATATGTGAGAATTGAAATATCAATTGAATATGATCGTGAAGAATTGAAACATTCATTTAACGAGAGATTAAAACAATGGTAATTCAATACGATTCACCAAATTGAAACACCAATTCAATGATAACTTGAAACAACAATTCAACGTGGTTGTAAGGAATTGAAACTTGAGCAATTCAATAAGAAATTAAAACAATAATTCAATATACATTCATAATTCATGGCCTTACCATTAGCCTAAGGTGGGAATGACAAAGAACACAAGTAGACAAACAAATTTCTTACATCCAATGAGGCGAGGTAAAATGCACCTACGGTGCTGATGTTTTTTTTGTTTTGAAGGAGAGTGGGGGAGTTGGATCTTTTGTTCCCAATGCATTCCCATAAAGTTCCCAATGGGTTTACAACATGTTCCTCAAAATATTCCCAATAGGTCCTCATTTTATTTTGTATTCTTTGCCTTAAGTTCTACTCTTGTAACCTAAATTAGCAACCCAAATGAGTAGATTATAACACACGTATTTCAAGAATATTTAAAGCTTAATTTAATTTTTTTGGTGATGGGCCAATCAACATGCCCTAGATTTGAGTATTTTAGGTTTTTTTATTACCCTTTTGAAAATACTTAATGTTATTTCAATTCAAAAGTGCGACTCTGGAATGCATAAATCTGCAAATCTTTTGAATTTTATTTAACGAATTAAAAATATATTTTATTTCTAAAAAATATACTAAAGGTTTGTCCTTTTACAAGGGTTATTCAATTGCAATATAATATTTGAATGGCTAGTTCAAAATGAAAAAAATGGAATACATTTGATTTCCCCAATCAAGCATGATTCTGTAACTTTTCACCATACAAAAAGTACATATTTGGAAAAAGAATTTTGTTTTGTAAACTATATATTTGTTTATTGAACTATTTTTTCTTTATTTGTCCTTGAATGCAAACAGTACATATTTGGAAAAAGGATTTTGTTTTGTAAACTATATATTTGTTTATTGAACTATTTTTCTCTTTATTTGTCCTTGAATACAAACAAAGCCTTTACCTAACCATTTCTGGCACAGGCACCACATTCCCAAAAGAAGCATCCTTCGAAACATGGATCTTAGTACAATCTTTTAGAATTTCACAAAACATAATAAATTGAAAGGTATCAAACATGGCAATTGAAATATTTTCTTTGTCTTTGACATATTCATTTTTGCATGCCAAAACAATTGAAAACTATCAAGCCAAGATTTCAATCACACAACCATGGTTGTCCATGGATTGTGTCATACATTTGAAAAAGGCCTATTGTAATACTTATAAGTGAACCCATTGATTGTTCAAAAAGTTGATAACAAAAGCGAAAACATCACCTCTAAATTTGCTCATGTCCAAATAGAAACTTTCAAAAATTGTGAGTGAAGTGGTTAAAAGTGGTGACACAATGATAGAGAACATTGTGCTCATGATGGAAAATATAACCTCTTCAACAAAGTTCTTTTGAAAAGGAAATACAAGTCTTAAGTTTCAAAATAAAGTATTGGAAATATATTACATACAAGATGTGATCCTCAAGAAACTTGATTTTTAGTCATCTTTTTGGTTTAGGGGTTGGCAAACCCACAAAAGTTAGTAATAGCATTACCATATTGGGCTTGTTGGAACTAGATGAAAGGTTTTAACACTTGATCCACCAATGTGCAATCTTTTTGCGCCTTTTGCAAGTCAATGTGGTGTTGCCAATGTTCTTTAACAAAACTATGTGATCATTTTTCTAAGGATTGTTTTGAAAAACGATAAACCACATGAACATATTTATCATATGTCATGATTTTATTGTCCTTGTCCTACTTCACAATACATTTTTTCAATTCAGTGTGTTATATACGAAGGTAACCAACTACAAATTTGCAAAGCAATGCAATGTTTGTGATTTTGCAGTATCTTGGTTGCACGATAATTAATATTAGATTAAACAATCAAGAAATAGACCCTCAATCCAAAGGTTTTCAACATAATGCTTAACACTTGAATTACTAGATGGTGAAAAATATCAGCAATGTCGACTCCAATTATCAATACCAACCTCAAGAACAACACCAAATGGCTAGAGAAATCTATGGGACAACTTTAATCCCCCAACAAAGTTGCCCCTTAGTCAACCTTGCTATCAAGGATGGTTGGTGAATGAGTTGTTGTGAAAAGTGATGAAACTAAATGTGCTTGATCCCATTCATAGCAGAAAGGAGATGAAAAAAACACCAATGCTTGTTGGGACACCCAAAACCTGTTATTATGGAGAGGGAACAATTGAAGCACAAGCAGATCTTCCAACCTTTGAATCTGTTGTAGGTAACAAAGAGAGAAGCTCTTAGCGTTTCCATCACCAACTAAGATAGACGATGCTCAATTTGGGCTTCCCTGGTCGCATTGCAACCAGGTTGTTGATCATGGCAGAAAACCATGAGCTGGCCATCCATGTATGGGCGGAAGTGTAGGGCAATGTCTGAAGAGTGGGGCCTAAGAAGGAGCTGAAGGGTGTTTATTTCAGGAACACCCCACTCTAAAGGTCTAGGGTAGACCTGCCGGTGACCAAACACTTAAGTGCGATCCAAGGGGAGGGTTTCATGTTTTTGGTGTCCAAACAAAACTTGAACCCCTCCTCTTGGCACATCTGACACACTAACAATTGTCAAAAACGAATTAGAAATGAGAAAGTTCTGGCCCTCCAAAGTAAAGGGGTCAAGAACTCAAATAAACAATCCACCAAACACCACAAAAGTCGGTTCCCAAACACTCAAGACATTCCTTGTATGTTGCTCTCTATTGCTATCAGAGTTCCAAGATGATTCGTAGAACTTCAGGTGGTGCTCCTATAGCATTTTAAATCGTTTAAAATGAATAAAAAAATAAAAAAGTTATGAGGTTTGAAAATAAGAGAGATCCAAAGAAAAGAAAAAAAAATGAAAAAAACGTGTTTTGTAAGTTGGAAAGCGTATTTTCTTCTTGTTATTTTTTCATTACTCCTTTTCCTTTGCATTTCAAAGCTAATTCCTAAAGCTTGAGGTAGTGCTCCCATAACAATTTAAATCACTCAAAATGAAGCACATATGATGAAGATATAAATAAGCGTTCAGTCATTGACAGGTGATCGATGACAAGCTGGTCTACCCTACACTCCATGTATAAAACGTCAGCAGGCATTTCAAAAGACAAAAATGCTCACTTGAATAGGCATTTTGTTTTTCAAAACACCATGCCTTTTGTGGAGAATACATTTTGCTTATAATGTGTCCTCCAAGTAGACCAAAAAGTTTTTTGCTGAGGAATTTCCTAGTGTATTTGGTGGGCACCTTGTAATTCGTCAATATTCCTAAGTAGAAAAGAGGAGGGAGGGGTCTTGCACCTACTCATTAGGAGTGGGAAGAACGGATCTTATTTGTCCTAGGCCCATTATTTTGAGAATGTAACCACTCTTGGGGCTTTACACTACATGTAAAACACTTAGTATTTTGTGGTAGTGCAAACGGAGGGCACCTTATATTCAGTAAATGAGTAGTCATGAACGAATGGGAATTTAAGAAAAAATGGTGTAGGTTGGTGTTGTTTCACTTTTCAAAATGCTTCTTGCATTACTTTTTTTGAGATTTTACCATGATACCCATCTGGTACCCACCAGGTTTCATGGTTTAAAATTAAAAATACATCACATTTTATGCCATGCATGCCGTTAGGCTGAGGCATTCCTGAAATAAGGGGTCCTTGAGGCAAGGGTTTTACCCTACACATAAAAGCACTTAGAGAACTTTCCTAAGTGTCTTTTGAGGGTTTCCTCGTCCTAGGTCCCCCTTATTATGTCCATGAAAATCCCTCCCCCTCTGAAACTTGGACATGTTTTTAGGTTCATGATATCCTTGGCCTCACACTTGCTGATGCTGCTGGGTAAAGTCCATGGGTGGAGGCACTCCCCAATTGCAGGGCTCGACATGGATGGCTATGGCCACCTTGTCCTAGGTCCCTTATTTTGGTAATTCCCCCTCCGTGGGGCTTTCCACTAAGAGGAATATTGCATTCTTGGGGCCTTAGTATACAATAAATTATTGAAACATCTGCTGACATATTTTCAGGTAAGTGACGTACTTATTAGCAGCAAATATTACTTATTTTGGATTTTCCCATTGGAGTGTGATTTTATTTTGTTGGTGACATAGCAAGAGAGAGAGAGAGGTGTACGCCGTGTTTTATAAAAGCATCAGAAGTGGAGAGGCGAGTACCAAAACTTAGTTGGGAGTGAGGAGCAAATTTGTCACAAGAGAGGGGGAGAAAGAGTTTGGCAAATTTGTTTGTGAGTTGGGATTTAGGAGCAAAATTTCTTACAAGGGAAGGGAGAAGGAGAAGGAGAAGGAGAGTGTGGCAAATTTTGAGCTGGGAGTGAGGCCCAAATTTCTTGCAAGAGAGGGGAGAGAGAGTGACAATATTGGGTTGACAGCAAGGAAGGATTTTATTACAAGAGAGGGGAGAGGAAGTGGCAAAATTTGGGTTGAGAGGAAGGGATTTGTGTGAGAGAGAGAGAGAGAGAACGGCAGGAATTACGACTGAGCGCAAGTGCACGAGGACATGTTATACCCGCGGCTTCTTTTGCACAAACCCATTGTCATAGAAACCTTGTTTCCTGAATTATCTTCTCATCCATTCTGTTGCACCTGTTGTACACTCATTATTGGCTCCCCACCAAGCTCACAAGTCTTTTGTTTTGAAAGAACCCAAGTCTGATTGATCTTTTGCTGATTGATTTTCTTTCAGATACCCAATTTGCAGGGATTCCATAAACCCCCCAACATCTCAAAATCTCTTTTGAGCTGTTGTTGTTGTCGTTGTTTCTTTGTTTTATATCTATAGCAGCAGCAGCAGCAAAGTGGAGCATTTATGACTTTGCTGCTTTGAAAGTGACTGCAAATTTCAAGTAGAGAGAGCATTTGAGAACAGCAGAGATTTTGGGTAGCGTGGGGAGTTTTGAGGTTGCATTGTTGGACGAGAGAAGACATCGACGAAGGGAGTGTGTGGTTGTGGAACGTGAGAGAGAGAGAGCGAGAGAGAGAAAAGGGCGGTTCTTGGTTTTTGGGTTTGGGGAGGTGCGAGAGGTTTTGGGTTGCTGGCAATTGCGTAGAGATGGAAGTCACAGGGAGTTGTACATTAGTACCGAGGCAGTGTAATGTCCCTGTTTCTGCAAGAGAGAGCAATGGCATACAACAGCAGCAGCAACAGAGGCAGCAGGTTTGCAATCTGGGGGGTTCTGCTTTCATGGGTGAGAGAGTTGTTCATGGGTTTCTGAAAACGGGACAATGCACTTCCCTCAAAGGCAAAGCGCAGTCGAGAATCAGACCCAAGAAGCAATCCCTGGTCGTCTCATCAGTACTTGCTGACTTTCCTATGGAGACCGTGGTGAGCTTGAGAGCCTATCTATCCCGGCCAAAACCGAACTGTTGTTGTGTCTGTTGCTCTGTTCAGATTCTGTGGGTTCTTGATCTATCTATAGCACAACCATCACAATTGTGCAGCAATTTGTGCAACACAAATGTGTGAAAAATTCTCCAGATACAGAGCAACCATAGAAGTTCTATGGATAGAGAATTTTTCTCTCATGGGTGGTTTGTGTGTGGGTATTAATACTGTAAATCTGTCTTGTGTTCATGATCTGAAAGACTTGTAAATTCTAAACTTGTGAAGTTGGGAATCAAGAATTGTGAACTAATTAAGCTAATTTGGTGATGGTCTATGATCATTATCCATGCCGAGCTCATGCTTCTTGTCACATGAAATCAGTCTCAAAGCAAATTATGGGCTTATGACATGAAATTGGCCTCAGAAGAGATTGTTGGTGCATCTTCCTTGGTGTCTATTCTTTCCATTGAGCTCAAGATTTGCTGAAGTTATTGGTCATAGTGAACAATTGCAGCTTCCCGTGGTCTGACTAGATGCAGTTATTTTCTTAAACAAGCAGGTTGCACCAAGGGAGCAGAAAGTGAAGAAGTTAGCAAACCCCAATACAGTGTTTTCCATAATCCTGGGTGGTGGAGCAGGCAAACGTCTCAACCCACTCACACTCCAACGTGCAACACCTGCTGTAAGTTCTACTTCTTCAGGTTCTCTGAAACTTTCCTCCTCTGTTGGGAAGAATCCACTCTGGAGCAGAGTGGTGAAGAGATGTCCAAACTAGTTGCCTTTTCTTTTACTGTTCAAAGCCAACTACATCAGGTTTTTTGGATCACTTCTTAAGAGATTGAAAAGCTTAGACCCTGGTGTGACCAGGTGCCAATTGGAGGTTCATATCGACTGATTGATGTGCCCATGAGCAATTGCATCAACAGTGGGATCAACAAGATCTACATTCTCACCCAGTATAATTCAACGTCCCTCAACCGTCACCTTGCACACACATACAATTTTGGCAATGGTGTAAACTTTGGCAATGGATATGTGGAGGTATGTGCATTGACTACAAGCTCCAATCTATCACGTATTCATGAATTCTTTTCAATAGGAACATGAAGGACAGAAAGGTTTTGGGCACAATCTACTTTGGTCACTGTGCTGCCACACTGCACTAGAATAGAGTCAAATTTTGCGGTCTTCATACGAGCTGTCGTACACTGTGACAGGTCTTGGCAGCAACACAGAGACCTGGGGTAGGTGGCCAGGACTGCTGGTTCCAAGGAACAGCTGATGCAGTTAGGCAATACATGTGGTTGTTTGAGGTAAGTGGGTTTTATTGTTTGATCAAATTACTTTTCTACCATAGTCACAAATGACTGTTTCTTATTTTGTCAGATTTGACTGAGGAATAACATGACCAGAGTGTATTGTTTGTGTTTACAGGATGTTAAGAACAAGGATGTGGAGGATGTCATTATTCTGTCAGGGGATCATCTGTACCGTATGGATTACTTGAAGTTTGTGCAGGTTTGTAGTCGAGCCTGTTAGTCCTCCTTTTCTATCTTGTTGTACAAGAAGCACTTACATGAGATACTATACAAGAGTTGTTTGGTATTGAGAATAATACATTGTTTGATGATTTTGTAAATGTCTAATTTTGTGATGACATCTCATGAATTTGCAGAGACACAAGGACACAGATGCAGATGTCACTGTTGCATGTGTGCCAATGGACTACAGGTACACTTGCTGCTATCCCTCCTTTCAGCTCTTCCATCTGCGAACAAATATTTGTCAGTCATGTTGAGTCAAGGAAGCTGTGCATTGATAGTAATATATGTGGGTGGAGTGACAGCCATGCAGCAGAATACCCATTGATGAAGATTAACAATGAAGGGCAGGTTATTCAATTCAACGAGAAGCCCCGACATGAAAGTCTGACTTCTATGGTATGTCTGCATTGTCTGGAACATGCAAATTCAACTGCTTAAGATATCCTCCATTGGAAGCCTGATTCAAGAAAGTAGTGTTTCCAGTTAATGAGGAGAGTTGATGGAGGTTATGGTTTTGCAGCAAGTGGATGCTACAGTATTGGGGCTCTCTCCAAATGAGGCGAGAAGGAAGCCATTCATTGCATCCATGGGCATTTATGTCTTCAAGAAACGCGCCCTTCTCAAGCTCTTGAGGTCTGTCATGGATCACTTTGTTATAGACTTCAGCTGAGTTGCTTGTTGAGGATGTATTACAGTGAGTTTTGGGGTCCTGATGATTCCTCATCAATTTTGTCATTCTGACATGGTACGTATCTGACACAGATGGCGTTACCCAAGTGCAAATGACTTTGCAGCTGAGATCATACCTGCATCTGTCAATGAATTTAATGTTCAGGTGTGGCATTTCTTGCAATGAAAGATGGCTCTCATCAGATTGACTCATTAGAGGTGGCTGACAAGCACTGAGATGATGTGATGTCTTTTGAGTGATTATGAGAGACTAATTGTTTCTTGCATTGACAGGCCTACCTCTTCAGGGATTACTGGGAAGACATTGGCACCATCAAGTCCTTCTTTGATGCAAACTTAGCTCTTACAGTGCAGGTATTCCTGCTTGCCTTTTCCACTCAGTCAAAGCATCTTGTGTGGATTGGACTGCTCTTGTTCGGAACATTGAAAATTGATGCATTTGGTGTTTGATGTGGTTTTGGCAGCCACCCAAATTTAGCTTCTATGATGCTGCAAAGCCTACCTTCACATCACCTCGATATCTTCCACCAACCAAGATAGAAAGATGCAGGGTTAGTACGGGGCATTCTCCTGACTTCTGTACACATGCTGAAATGGAACTACAGAAGGGAAATATGGAATCTTCTTCTAAGTACTCTCTCTGTTTGCAAACTCTGGAGTTGGAACAATGAGAATCAATAAGGTTTATCTTGTATCCTTCTGATTTGTGCAGGTCAAAGACTCTATTATCTCCCATGGTTGTTTTCTGAGAGAATGCAGTGTCGAGCATTCAGTTGTTGGAGTTCGATCTCGACTTGAAGGTGGAGTTCAGTTGAAGGTATGAAGGGAAACACCAAAGTTGTCACCATTGATGTGACCTGCATTCCATCTGTGCAGTGCTTCAGTTTGATTGCATATAAAAGTACAAAGATTTGTGAGTTTGTGATCTGTTCCTTCTGACCTTGAGAGGGTAAAAATTGCAGGACACTGTGATGATGGGTGCTGATACCTATGAGACAGAGGTGGAGATGTCCACCATGTTGGGCGAGGGCAAGGTTCCTCTGGGTGTTGGAGAGAACACAAGAATAAGGTCTGCAATCCTGACCAGACCCTGGATCTGAGTTGTAAATCATGTCTGCTTCTTGGAGAAGTCTGAAATCTCAGTAAATTTTGTGGTTGTATGTCGAAATATATTTCAATTTGAGAGCTAACTCATGAAATGGCTGCTCTGTTAACTCTCAGGATAAGTGAGGAGTAGAGTCTCTGATATTTTTCCTAATTGAATATATATTGAAGAAATTAATTGAACCTGACATTACCTATCAGTCATCTGTAGCTTCCAGATTTAGCAAAGTGTTTTGTGCATTAGTGTGCTGCTGAAACCAACTGGCTGGACTTTATTTGGGATTGCTATTGTTATTTTATTTTCCATGCAAACATAATAGAATACAGAAGAAAAAATTGTTCTTGGCTATTTTGTACATGGTCAATCATAAAATGCCTGGGTTTTCAGAATTTGGTGGGCTCCTTACAAAGAAAAAATGGACACTTTGAATTGTTAAGTGTGGCAAACTGCTAACAATAGACATCAAATTGGTTGATTGCAGCAATTGTATAGTTGACAAGAACGCAAGAATTGGCCATAATGTGGTCATTGCAAACACTGATGTATGTTCTTAAACTCCTTGCCAGTGAATCAAGTGTGTATTGGAGTAATTGCTCTTGAACTTCATGCGATCAAAGGGTCATACACAGGATGCACTATATGAACTCTACCTTCATGACACTCATGTGGGTTATATGTAGATGCCATTGATATTCAAGCTGTACAAGTGTAAAGAATCTCATTTAACATTGTGTACTCTATTTACTTCTTCCATGAGTGGACGGAAGAAGGACAGTAATTAGGCAACCATCACCAAGAGGCTAATTTTGTGAAGGGTATTAAACATTGCTTTTTGCAGGGTGTGCTAGAAGCTGCAAGACCAAAGGAAGGGTTCTACATCCGATCTGGCATCACAATTATCTTGAAGAACTCAACAATTGTGCCTGGCACAGTGATTTAGAGCTTATGTCCAGCTTTACATTAGGGTGAAATTTTAGTGCAAATGTGAGTACTCAGTTGGATAGTCTAGATCCTTTTGGAGTTAAAATCAGACCATAAGCTACCATGTATGATATATACAGAAACTCCATCCAAAGGATGGAGCTATCTTTAATGCCAAAAATATACCACAGAAATTGTGTATGCACTACTACAGAAGTTTTGGCTCGTTGCAATTTAATGCTGTAATATCTGTGGCTACTTCTTGACATATTTCCTTACTGTTCAAGTTAATGGGTTCCATCTTTGATGCTGTTATCGTAGACAAGAACCTGTTTGAAATGTGAAGTAGGAAAGCTGGAATCTACTGCCAGCAAGTTGCACTACTAAATTTGAATGTTTGTTCTACCTGCAACAAAAGTCTTCCAACATAATCTTGTTGCAAGAGATGTACCAATAGTCATGTGCGTAGTGTCATGAGCAAATATCGGGAGATGACACCACACATGTTCAAGCTCACTTACATAAAGTGCTGATCGTGAAGTCTGTGTTAAAAGTTAACATTGTTCTTTGACACCACAAAAGATGTCCAGCAGTCCCATCCCTCATTATAGTGTTGTGATTCACAGCACAATCTATCAATGTGTCAAAGTACTATGTCTCCACCATAGGTTCAGGTCCTGACATATCCAGACTCAAACCAAGTGCTGTGGTTGCTGGTGTCACTGAATTAAACAATGTGTCCTTGATGACCTGCAGCATAAACACATGACCATCTGTGTCAGTGGCACTAGCTCTGCATGCTCTTGTTGCATCATACCCAAACTACTGTGGTGGGAAAGATCTCATCCTTGACAGAGATGGAAATTTCTTTTCCAAACATGTTTCAGCAACTTCCTTTTAGTTGTAGACTGATCCATAAGGATGCATCATTTAAAAAATAAAGCACATAAATGCATTCAATGCTATGATGAAGGAATTTTCACCTGTGACATCAGACCATGCAACTGCTCAACAGTGATCTTGGAGCTGTCTCGTGAGATTTTGGCAAGCTGTGACTCTTCCTGTTCCAAGCCACCAAACCATATGTAGCAAACAGCTCTGTTTTTGACATATGTTCAGGGCAAATTATTATTGAGCACAAAGAACAAGCAGTGAACACATAACTGATGGCAGAAGAGTCAATAGCCTTCCATACCTCCTTTTTACGTTGAACAGGCATGAAAAAACCTCCCATACGCCCTGAGTGTGCTAGTTGGCTCTCAGCTTGCTCTAGCTTCTCAGCTGTCACAAAATAAAAAAGAAATCTACCTTTAGACCCCAAATGTATACAGTCTCACTACAAGTGGGTTTCGCAGTGATGCAACAATATTAGGCTTCCGACAAATGCCATCTTTGAAGGTGCACAACTGCAATTGAGAGTCTGAAGGATATCATCCTAACACAAGTTTAGGGTTTATAGTCAACCTGAACTTTCTACAGCACAAAGGTTCACAATAATCTACCTCTTTTGACAAAACTGGCAATCTGCTTACAGATCTACCATTGCAGAATAATCCAGTAGATACTCTGATAAGATATAAGCTCTATAAATAACTGATGATAGCAAAATCACACTAGACTTATTCAAGAAATTTCTAAGCTGAGACCAAAACATGAGTGTTGAAGAGAGGTGCTTACCAAGATCAGCCACTTGACCTGCAACATAATCACGGTTACCAAGCAGGGGTGATGATGAAAGGGTGTTAACCCAATATTTGTTCCATAGAAGGTCTAGCAGGTGTGAATCCAATGTTGACTTGAAGTATGTTATGTCCAAAGAATAGTACTGCAACCCAAACAGGAAGGCTTTTCAATTGTAGTTTTCCATACTTTCCACCTGGTGATTCTACTTACAATGGGCTTTCACCAATGCAACAAAACTTAAATTGAGTCCTACTTAGTCTCCTGGATATCAGTCACCAGTAATCCACAAAAGGTGTTCTCTGACCTGTTTGTAATGCACACCAAAATCTTCAATCTTGTTAAGAGGAATGGTTTGGTATTCAGATGGTGGCTCATCCGGAGGCTTGTAACCCTGTGGATATGTTCGAAAGGCACCAATCTCCACTTTCCCTGCTGATACTGTGCGAGTAGGGTCAATCACAACTGCCAGAAAGGGCTCCTGGTATGTCTGATTCAGCATCTGTGTGGAGACATCAATGCCTGAAAGCCAGCAGCCGTATCCAGGGTGTGAATGGTACCACCCAACTACATTCTCCAGCCTTCCAACCTGTTCCAACAGAAATGCATTCATATTAACTATAGCATTCCTGAGCCACTGCAGGGACGGCATCATTTGGCCTCAAGCAAGCAAGAACAGGCTATTCCATTTGTTGCTACTCAAATGAAAAACTGACCTGTTTATTAGTCTGTGAGTATTGAACCATGTACTCATAGGCATCAGCCTGTGCATTGACACGAGTTTCTGTCCCTTCAACAGGCAATGCAAATGCATCCATTATGATAATAGTATCGCCATCTGTCTTGCCTTGCATGAGACCCATGATTTCAATAGTGCCTCCAGATCGTGCATGCACTACCATCTTCACAATCCACAACACGACATTCTCTCTTTAGGAACAGCTTGCAAGACTAGGATTGAGTACCGTATGGGAAATGCATATGGAAATTTCCGGTCAAAGAAATTGGCACAAATGCAAAATTGTGCTTGAATTAGGGTTAAGATGGGCCCCATGAATTACCGAAGCAAAGGACTAGCATGCAATTCTTCGAAGTCTATTTTGAGAGCTCAGGAATAGTAAGTACCTTGAGAAGTGCAAGGGCGGAGATTTTCACATTCTTGAAGTAGTGAGGGTCCCGAGTCCAAGGCTTCTGCTGCAGAATGGCGCTCTGCGCCGCGTCGTCGTACTCGAAAATCGCATCGGAGTCCCCGGACGGCGTGTCCATGGGGATGTTATTCTCGATTTCCCACGTCTGCCTGGCCACTGCCGCCGATGACGTGGACGCCTCCATCTCTTCCTTCGCTCTCTCCCTCTCCCACTCCGTTCTGTCCCGTCTCTTAAAACTTCCTCCCACTTACTCTTTCTGTTACGCTCCCCTTCCCCACTATCCTTGCAAAAATCGCGATTCCCTCTCTAACTACATCACCAAATAGCACTGAATATAGAGTATCGACTTTCTTCTTCTTCCTGTATCTCTCACAGATCTCTAGCAAAGCTCATAAAAAAACTTCAACAAATTATTTTTCTTCCTTCCACCCAAATGTATGCACCACTATCTAGTAAAAACTCCTGCTCTCAGCTGCCGAACCCTGCTACCAACAATCTAAATCTAGAAAACTTCTGTGTGGAGAAAGCACATCTCTGCACCCCTGGCTCCTGCTTTACTTCGGACTTCGGAATTAGGGTTTATTTGGGCACCTACGAATTAGTAGCTAGTGGAAATGGGTACCTATTGAAATCAAGCTTTTGGGACTTAGAACTCATGTCAAAGAAGAGTTTTCCACCATTGTTGGGCGGGTACCAGGTTGGAACTTGGAACCGTCGAATATAGACGGGTGCTGCTCTGGTAGGGACTTGAGGTAATACCAGTTTAATACTTGCTGGTCTCTATACCAGCCAAAAATCAGCCTTGAACCCTAATACAAGGACCAGGCTCGTATGAAAATGGAAAACAAGGTCCAATACCAGTACAAGACTAAAAGCATAAGCACACTTCTCAAAAGCATAAACACACCCATGAACATTTATTAATGAATTATTATCTCTTTCAATGCACATAAATCTCTCTTATAAAATGTTTCCTTTGTCTTAAAAAATGTTTATGAGAATGTCCTTTGACTGTCATCACCAAAGTGTTTAATGGGTCTTTTCAAATGTGGTTGCGGAACTTGTTAAGAATGCACTCCATAGGACATGATATCGTAACCCCTATAATTTAGAGCATGCTACTTTATAACCTTCTTCTTTAACTCACATTCAGAGACTCTCTTAATCACAATCTAACCACACCTACTTGCAAAACATCACATTTGCAACCCTTAAACCCTAATTATACGGAAAGTGAAAGAAGCCAACCTATTGATAAAACTAGCTCAATTCTCAAATTTTCAACATTTTGGGATGATTCCCTTAAATTTCAAACATTTCAAACAAGTAAATTCTAAAAGTATCGACACTTCCGAAAATACTTCCATCGCCGCTGAACCTGAAAAGGCATTTTACAGAAGTATGAATTTTTCTTTAAGGTTCGATACCAATACCGGCTGGTATGATCAAAAGCTGATACCCGCCCAACCCTGTTTTCAACCGATGGAAACGTAACGTTACCTGGGTCCGTCTTTGGGTGTTACAAATCGAGGGCTCAAATATTTCAAGATGTGGATCAAGCCCTGGCGCTCTGCATTCTGCAGCCTTTTCAACTAGAGATTGTTGTGTGTGTGTGATGAATGTTTGCGCGCGTGCGGTATTTCTCGATTACATTTCGCACCAAGTTTGGGAAGCCAAGGTTGCAGCCCTTCAACGACAGGCATGGTAGAGCTAGCAACTTGTTCTGGGTTTGGGCGCTTGGTCAGTACTTTTTCTTTCCGCCTTTCACCAATTACGTGAAAATCATGTCAAAGAAGCTTCACCCATGATAAGAGAAGAATTTTTTTGTTCCCTCAAGTAATTGCTGCATCTTCTAAGGGGCGGGGCGAAAACTTAGTTGCATTTATAATTCTTTTGTGAAATCTCGGTAGCCTACAGTTTCTTGAGTCTACTGTCTGTCTTTTGCTACCAATGCTATTCTTTTCCTCATGACCTAATTCCCTGTACGTAGCTGTTTTGCCCCCAAACGTATGCTTTATGCAATTCCAGCATCGATATTTTTCTCGATTCTCCATAGGAATGAGATTGTGCAATTTTGTTTGAAGTTCAGTCTTGATGACTGGTCAATGTGTGTTTTGTGGAGTTTTTCTCTGCAAGCTCATTGACATTTCCATGACTGCCCCACCCCACCAAGATCATTACAGCGTACTTCCCTATCACTGGTGAGAGCTAGCGTGATATTGGGCTCATGCATTCATGTGAAAGTAATACGTATGTGGGAGCAAAATTGTTGACAATGGCCTCCTTGAATCTTATGGTTGTGGCATGGGCTAAGAATCGTGCGAAGTAGCTTAGTGCCTGAAGCTCTGGTTGTGTACATTAGGTATTTTTGATTCACACCCTACTGGCCAAGCTTATGTGCTAGTGGTAAAATGAGTTGTGTGACCAACCTTAAGCTGCAATGCTTTGATATGCATGCATCATTTCTACACAATTAATGTGCAGAGCCATAAACCAGATGTGAGGTTGGATTGTACCAGCAGAATGTGAAAATTGACTTGTGTAAGAGCCTGAGTGTACAATATGCTAGGTGATAGGCAAGTAATCCATGGTTTTGTGAGAGTTAGGAATTTGTGGAATTGAAGTTGTCCTCAAGTCATCTCAAGTTCTACCTCCACTATACAATTTTATGCAGTCTGTCCTACTTGTTTTGTAGCTTGGTATACATGACGATTGCTATGAAGGTTCCATTTATGTATCTACCCTGTTTAGGTTGGTCCACTTAGTCAGTTGGCATGTGTAGTCAGGTGTTTCTTTATCATGGCAGTTTACTGAGTGCCAAACAATCATCAAGTTTCTGGAATCTTTGATTTGAATGCCCTCCATCATATTGAAAGTTGAGGCTTTTTGTGCCTGGAAGCTATCCTTGCAATTTATGACCTGGCATCAAGGAGCTTGATTTCATATATTTTAAGCCATAGGATGCGAATAATGTCTTTATGCAGTGCCTGGGATGACTATGACCAGGTTGTCATGGTTAGATTGGTGTCATGTTGTACAACTGGGGTTGCAAAAACTGTTCATGTGGGTGTCTTATGTGCCATGATGCACTCATGCCTCAGCAATCATGGATCTTATGATGTGTTTTGTAATCAACTCCACTTTTCTCCTTCCAAACTATTCTTCATCTTGACCTATGCAGTCCAGCAGATGTGATCAAGGGTTTAGCATCAGCACAAAGAATTTTCCAAAGAGACTGGAAGTGTCTGTGAATGTCAGAGATGGTCTGGGTGATGATTGTGAGACTGAGCAAAGCAGAGGCAAGTGTCCTTACTGTTTCCTGAGGGGAAGCTGTATTTTCAGATGTCCAAATATCTGTGGGCTTGATTTCTAATGCAAATGAAAGACAATCCATCTCTTTCAAGAAGTTGGAAGATGTTTGATGTTTCCTATTTGTGCAATTGGCTCCAGTTATGCCCTGAGGATTTTGGTGCAATGGATCATTGATTCTTGATTTTTGATTTATGAATTCTTTCTATGGCAGCATGGCTGTTGAAACATGCATGCAGAGTCAATTCTTGGAATTCCACTGGGGGATTCTGCAAGCTTTCCAATCTGACAACTCCAAACAGATGTGTCAAACTGCAGTCACATAACCCAACATTTGGAGGTTATGAGAGCCAGGGAGAATCGACATTGAAATGCCTTGTGTGCAGATGTGTACATCAAATCACACTAGACGATTCTAAATCTAAAAAACATTTAGGGCGAAGAGGTTTCATGAACTTGGCACTAGGACTCATAGGTGCTCTAATTGGAGGAAGATGGGGAGAAAAAGAGTCTGCTTTGGCAGTTGCTACAAAGCTGGGTGCACTTAATAGTCCCTATGATGAGAAACGCCTGCTTGAGCAAAACAAGCGCATGCAAAAATTGAACAATGCCCCCCCTGACTTTCCAGGCTTTATTCGAGAAGGTACCATGTTCTCACTAAAGGCTCAGGTTTGATGTGAATTTCTATCCTGTTTTGTGTGACCTTAACTACATTTCTGTCTGATCATGTCAGGAATCAAAATGTTTGGGTGGTAATCCTTGCTATGAAATAATGTCTTGCTCATTTTTCTCCTATCGCCTGGTCCCTGAATTGCTGATGAAAAGTTGTGGATCTTATTAGTTTTGACATACATGTTCAATAGATTGACTTTCAGCTTCATTTATAGAATATCCTTTGTGTTGGCAGGTTTTGACGTGAAAGTGGTTACCGATGATAGGTATGTGAAGGCTGAGTCAGGGCTCATATATTTGGACCTTATTGAAGGTGAAGGCAAAACTCCCAGTGATGGTCAACAGGTCTAAACCCTAACCCATGTGTCTAAACATAAATCAGAAACCTGATCTGTCCTGTTGGGAGGACAAATCATTTTTGTGTAGATAACTTGTGATGATGTATCTGTCTGAAGTGTTTTTGGAACCAAGAACCAATCAAGTTTTTATTTCTTGGATTTTATTGGAGGCAGGTGGTATTTCACTATACAGGATACAATGAGAATGGGCGCCGAGTGGACAGCAGCTATCAGCAGGGTCAACCAGCACGGACCCGCCTTGGTATCAAAGGCATGATTCCTGGTAAGTCTTTTTTGCTCTTCTGTTACATTGTTTTGTGTTGAGATCTGTTCCTTGAGGGTATTACATGTTCTGATGGCTTCTTGTCAGCTTTACAGGACAACTGGAAAGTGCAAATTGGCCAAACACTTCACAGATGCAAACATTTTAGCAATTTCTGACTCATTCAGTGGGCATCCTCCAGGGTTTGAAGAGGGCATTCGAACTATGCACCTTGGTGGCACACGACGAATTATCATCCCTCCTGAACTTGGGCCTCCAGTAAGTCCACTGACCATAAAAGAACGTCAAACTGTGGGTGTCAAAGCCTTTCTGCCATGTAAATACCCTGGCTTATTACTGGCTAGCCACTTCATTTGGATTCAAACCAGGTTAAAATAAAGCACTGGGGGCTATCTTGTTATGTGTCCTGATTATAATTGGGTCACTGGATTCCCAGCTCAGAAAACTGCACGCTAGACACCTGAACTAATTGGCAGGATCAACGATTGGTCTCAGCACCTATTTGAATGAATACTGAGACAAATAGTGGTTTGCGCAGGTGGGTCCATCAACATTTTTTAGTGCAAAGCAATTTGAGGTGTTTGATGTGGAGTTGTTGGATGTCAAGGATTGTACAAGGAGAACTATAGCCTTCTACTCTGATGTTGTTTGTGATTAGAAATCAACTAATCCTTTGCACTCCTTTTATTTTACCCCAATTACCATGTTATTGACAGGAAAATTGTTGATTCATTGATTTGACCATGTATCCATTGAATGATATCAAAACTGAGGTGTAAAACTTTGAGTGTGGATTGGTGTGTTTTCAGCAGTCATATTAACAACTGATATTGGAAGGTAATTGCATTAGTATATGAGTGGCCATAATTTTGTAAGAACTTGATCATGTACTTGAACCCAAGTAAGAGTTAAGAGGGCATCGAAGCATCAATAACTGTAGGCTATGGCTCTTCAAAGTAATCTGCTGCTTCTATCAAATTTGGAGTTCTCTTTGGCCACACCATTTTTAGCTTTCATCTAGTCCTCTAGATGTATCCAGCCTGCTATTCAAGTGTGGATTTAGCCAGTTTTAAACCACAGTGATGATTCAATCTAACTTCTCCACTTGTACCCTGTAGGATTGTAGAATTGTTCTCACATTGTATTAAAAATCAAGAAAAATTGCATAATGATGTCCCACAGTTTTCCATAAGTTTTAAAGATTTGTTATCATGTTGGTACTTGTGAGCTTGATCTGGATTAAATGCTTTCACAAAGTAGAGAGGATTGGATCACCTTAGTAACTTCATGCAACATGTTTCTATATGTGAGAAGAGCAGTTTCACACCAAATTGGTTAAGAGTTTTTAGTCCCATCAGCAAATTGTGTCATCTTAGCTTTCAAATTGATTCATATGCTAATAACAAAAATCAAGGCATTTGACAATACCCAATGATCTCTTGATTGGATCATCACATGCACTTATAATAAGGTTCAAGTCTGAAGTGACCATTGCTTTATATCCATTGAATCCATGTTGTCATTTATAACATACCAGTTGTTTTTAACAACACATGACCAAACCAAGTATTTTTAGAGACCCTTAGAAGGCTCAAAGGTTCAACATCATTAATGATGGAGCAAAATGATGTTGCCATGGTTGACAAGTTATTGCTTTCATCTTTTACAAATGAAAGCACATGATGAAACAAACAAAACTTCTCAAGCTAGGAAAGATTACTGTTGTATAGCCATGCAAATCCTACTTGTTTCATTCACTCCAAAAAAACCCATCAGTAGCATGTGTAGTGATCCTTGCTTCATTCATAGTTGAGTACTAAAATAAGTGTGTCCATGCCACTTCTAAACATCATAAATGGAAACTTGTAGTCACAATTGTTGTAGATGCAAAATTTAGCAAGACATGCAAATTCAAAATATTTGTGACCATTGCAAGAAATACTTCTTCTATAAGAGAAGAACAAAATGGAAACACAACACAAGGGCATTGGCATAAAAGTAACTTGTGTAACCAAAGGTTAGACCACAAGTGGAAAGGGCCTTATAACCCTTTAAGATATAAAGCATGTCAAGATTTTCAAAATGTCTTAATTTGGATTTCATCATGTTGTTTGTAAGAGTTAATGGCTCAAAAAGGTGCAATGACTGCACATCCAATTGGCCCAATCCTTTTGTTCTTGGGTTGTTGACTTTGATATATATCAATCACCTTCTTTGCCACCTTCTTAATGAGTTATAACTTCCTTTCAACAAGTCACCTAGAGGGCACACAATCAACATGCCTCATAAAAATAATGCCATTATTTTTGTCATATTTGATAAGACCTTTCATGATAGTAGATTTACGGGTGAAAATATTACCAATTGTTTATTATGATTTGCTAATAATGCATTGCAATATCTATGGGTTTACAACATTAACAAGCAAGTTGCCCTTACCAATAAAAAAATCCCAACAAATAGATTCCAAACATGATGATTTTTTAGTCCAAATGAAAAAGTTGTGTGGTTCTTAAAATGCAATTTGACCTTATATAGCTACAAGTTATCTAAAATGATGCCAATCTTTTAATTTTGCTTTAGCAATCACACAATGACAAAGAAACCTAACCATGACAAGCAACCATTGCAAGATTGGATTCACCAATGAAACAAACATTTGACAAATTAGAAAAACAATGTCAACATCTCATGCATTTGACACAATCACAATAGCAAAATGGAACAATCAAGTTTAATAGTAATGAAACACAAAATTTCCAACAAAATGTATAAGTGTAGAATTGTCCATGTCTCTCAAAATTGAATCATCAATAAAGGATACTAAAATTAAAGTTATCACCACATATGTTATCTACCAAATGTCTATGCAAAGATATATAAAACAAAAGATCAGGGTGATTAAGAGATTGTTGTTTATAGAATTACAATTGGCTTACCTTAATCAAGATTATTTAGATCTTAACAACTTGAAATATTAATCTATAACTAATCTATTCAATGATTTATACATATACACAAGTAAAGGACTATCCATGCATGACCCAATTCCAACACTCCAATCCACTATTATATAACATGAAGAGGTTCATGGTGAACCTATAAATAATAGAATAGATGGTGAGGAAGATGACTAGAGTGAAAATATTAGTGGACATATGGGCTAGAGAAACTTCTAAGTAGGTGTCATTATGGGAATCCATCATGTTTTTTTTCATGTTAATTTGCCTTTTCTTTTACAAGTTGAAAATGTTTTTGGCAACAATTCTACCATCACCAATAGACGAGTATGATGAGTTTTTTGAAGTTTTTGTTGTAATAAGTATTGGTAAGGTCTTCCCAAAACAAAAAAACTCAATAATATCATGTAGAACAAGAAAATTATAAACAAGTTCATCAAATCAACAAGAAAAGAAACTCCATAGTTGGCAGGTTGCCCCTAGGTCTTGTGAATAAGATGGTTTCTACTTTCAATGCAATTTCATCCAACTTACAAACAAGTGTGCATTTGTTTTCACTATTTCCTAATAATTATTTTTAGGGAGCACTTTCAAATGCAATGAAAGTGTCATAGTCTATTTTATTATCTATATTGAATAAACATAGATTGGTGTGATTTCATTAGAACTACTTTAGAGTGGATTGCACTAGAATTCACTAAGTTAGACAATTCAAGATCTGAACATTTCGCAATAAATGGTGAAGACATCACAAGAGACTCACTAGGTTTGAAAGATTTGTTATTGAAATGGGAAACCTTAATGTGGTGCTAGATGAGCCATTATTCCTTGTGAATGGTTCAACGCTAACCTTACTTATGAGTTCCACAAGTAGTAGTAAATATGAACATAGATGATACTCTAGGTACTACACTAAGCTTGTCATTAACATGTCATTTTCTTTGTTTTAATAAAAATTGTTTATTGTAAAATTTGGAACTTTGTGAATGTCTTGAGTTGCAAGCATATTTTTAGTTCTTAAAAGCCCATTTCACTAATGGGCTTGATGAGAATGTATGTTGTTTGACCCTTAAATTGCACAAAATTTAAAGCAATTCATCCTTGCTCAATGTGGTCATGGACATAATGGGAAGACTTTTCAATATGTTTCATTCACACATGTAAAACATGATTCTTCATCATCTTGATTAGTTTTGGTTATTGATAGTCATGGGTTTCAATAGAGGAAATCCAAGCTCCTCAAGTAAATTTATAAACCATAATTAATTTTTTCAATCCTTCTACCAAAGCACAATATTCAACTTCTAACACTAATAAAAATCTTATCATATGCAACTAGTCATTTGTAATTTGTGTGTAACTAGTTGTCATTTACAACTAAATCATGAGTCATGCTTACAATTACAAAATTGGCATTGTATAATTTTGGGGCTATATAATTGTGTGTGCAATTAACATGTAACTAATTATGTACAAACTGAACATTTGTCACAAAAATAATGACCTAAGCTAATACATATTTAAGTTAGTATATTCAATATGTCTACTTAGGTTAATATATTGTGAGCCATATCGACACAACCATGTGTGGTAGTTTCAATTTTTAAGAGTTGCAACAGGGATATTCAAGTGTGGTAAGGTTATTAAGGGTTTTTAACAGCTTCATGTTAAAATGAGAAATGATAGTGTGCATGGTTACATAGGGGTTTTTTTTAAAAAAAATTGATATTAAATGAATGAGGTGTAGGGTTAATTCTTTTCTTTAACAAAAGTTGATAATCATAGTTTTAGAACCTTTAGTTGCATAATTAAGGGTGAGAAATCTTTAAAAGGTTGGGGTTAAAAACAAATGCCAAATTCGTAATGTTTAACAAAACATGGGTTTTGTTATGGTATTTAGTGGGTAGTCATGCAAACGAAAATGTTTGAGATTCGTGAAGTAGTTGAAGGGTGTCAATGAAAGGTCCAATGGATATAGAACAATTTTCAAGCCTTATAAGCATAAGATTAATACAAAACAACTTGATTAAATAAATAGTGTGATAGGGTGGTAATGGCAACATGAGTTTCATAATGAATGAAACATTTATTTAGATTATGGATAAGCTCAATGAGAAGTTGTAATTACATGTTGAGTCTTGGGTTATGCCAGAATGATAGTTCATAACTCTAGGAAATTTAGGATGCATCGAATGGTGTGAACTAAGTAGTCCACTTTGTTATAAGGAAGTAGTCGACGAATTGGACCACGGAACCAACGATAGTGTTCAACACCGAAAATTAAAGACCATGTGAAGATAGAGGTGTGTTTAGTTTTGTAACAACCTTCATAGATAATTTCAAGTTCATCACCAGAAGCGAGGTCAACTTGCAACAAAATCATTAAGGTGTGAGAGTTCAGAGAAATGCAATAATACCAAGCTTGAGGGGGTTTAATTTCAAGATGAGTGCGCACTTTTTGTAGTTTGAAATATTCATCACAAAGATGTTGGGTCAATGTCAAATCTAAATATGACTCCAGAGGCGATTCTTCATTCATTTGTGTAATTTGAGGCATGTAAAACATGGCCATACGCGACGCCATAATTTCAAGGAAAAGGAAAAAAAATTTTAATCAAAATCAAATCGGCAATGAATGTGTTGAGGACTTATTACATTGAGATGCATGGTTGTGATTTATAGGTCAAGGAAAAATAAGGAAATGCATAAGTAACGGCTTAAAAACATGGTAAAGTAAAACCTTAAGATCAAAGGAAAAAATGAAAGTTTAAGTAAAATTTGTTGGGGGGAAAGTGTGAAGAGGTGAAAAGGTGTTTATCTTTCTCCTTCCATTGGCCACTAAGCATTGGAACCTTCCAAAGGCCACTAAACATTGGAACTTTTCAAGGATCACCAAACATTGGAACCTTGCAAAGATCACCAAACATTGGAACCTTCTAAGGGCCACCAATCAATGGAACCTTCCATTGGCCACCAAGTTGGGATTTTCTTTCACCTCCTTCCTTCTCCTTATCTTTAAAAGGCAAATTCAAATCATTTGAGGGTTTTTTTCCAGACATAATTTTCAATTTGAATATTGAGAATACTTGTTCTTATAACTTTTTTTGGGAGGAGAAAAATGATTAGTCTTAGTAGATGGTGGGAAAAAGGAGAATAAATTGGATGATTGTACTACTTTTGAAAGAATGGAAATGAGTAGGGATAGTGTTGGGAGCTTGAAATCTTAGAGAAATTTCACAAACCCTTTCGGTATTGGTAGCACAACTTATAATCGGTTTGGGTGAAGAGCTTGGAATTTGGTAGGCAAATGTGCCTTGTAGCTAGCTTTCTAATGAGTTAAAACAAGCTAGATTTAAATAATGTATGTGATAGGAATAATATTTTAAGTGACTAGAGGTTTGCTACCAAGTCGAACATGGTGTCAAATCCTTAAAAGTTGGTTTAAGTGGGTGACAATTTAACATAAAATTCTAGGATTGGAATGTTTGAACTTAGAAAATATATCTGTCAATTCCAAATCATTAATGATGCATAAGAGGTAAGCTAGTTGGTTTCCACTACAAATGCAATTTAACGTCTAGAAATACACTTTGCATTTCTTTTCCTTCACTGGTAGCATATGTACTTCTAAGTATAATCATTTCATAGAACCGAGAATAGAGGGACAGAAAGTCACCTCACATATATTATTTATGCTACCATAGATAAAACATATGGTAGTATAACAAAGAATTAAAGGTATAATGCTACTATTGTATATATATGCATAGACCTAATCTAAGCTAATATCCTTAATAAACATAGGTTATTATATATACCTAATAATTTATTTTAACTAGTACACCTAGTGTTAGTAAAATACACTAGCCTAGTCTAGCTTGAGTTATTATTAACCATTAATGATAATAATAATGTAATAATTACCCTTTCTTACAACTAATTATAGCAAATTTTTTAATAATTATAATTATAATTATAATAATTATTTAATAGAATTGGTATGTGAACTATGTTAAATATATAACATTTAGTTATTAAATAGTAATTGTAATTAGGATGCAACTAAATTTTTATCTCATATTGTTTGAACTTTATCATACCTTTCAAGTTTGTAAAGTATATAATTAAGTGCATTATAACTATTGAAAACAAGTGAAATTTGGGATGAACCAAAAAAACATGTTTGACTTTAAAGGCTAAACCCAAAATAAAATAAGATCATCCCAAATTATTTACTTACCTACCTACCTACTTACCTAGGCCTACCTACATATCTATCTAGATCTGACTATCTACCTATCTATTTAACCTAAACCCTCCTACCTATTTAATTAAACATACATATTTAACTACCTACCTATTTAAATGTCATGTGTCAACATTATATTTAAACATCACAAATTAACATCATATCTACATGTCATGTGTCAACATTATATTTAAACATCACAGATCAACATCATATCTACATGTCATGTGTCAACATCCTACCTAAGTGCCACATGTCAACATCTTATGTTAAGATCTAAATTAAATTAGTTTAATATCAAAATAAGTTTGAAATTGCTATGTGTCAACGAAATAATTTGTTGAAACAATAGATGTGTCACAATACAAAAGGTTTCATTTTAATTACATGTAGCTACATTTCATACATGGTATATACATGTCAAGTATGGATTGTCACATGCAATTGAAAATCATGTGTGACTTGTCTTAGGCAACTACTATAATTTTTAGTTGTATGTGTCATTTGTAACTGAAAATCAATCACAAATGATAGTTGCAAAATGTCAATTTTCTACTAATGTAGACTATATTAGGCTAATTTGTTTTGCAACTTGTTTTCCCATGAGATTAGATTTGAGCCCACTTTAAACACATACCTTGAAGTTGGTCTATGATTGTCAAGATCACCCAAATAGTCATTGTTAGTGTAACCTGAAGGAATTATGTATTCCCCCTCATTAATAATGAATGGTGAGATCAAAAAACCATTTCGGATTATGAAAAATATGAATCATGGCATCTAGATGAACTTCACAAGGAATAATGGTAAATCATGTGATTACACCAATAAAATAAACAATGTTGCGTCACAAGGTTGTCACATGTATGAGCTTACCCACCCATGTGTGGTAGTAGGGTTTAGGGTTTCTTTCAAAAAGATGGGAGATTAACTGCAACATTAGTGGGTGAGTAGCAAACGACAAGTGATGAATGGGTGAGTGGGTGAGCAAGCTCAAGTGAACAACAAAAAATATTTATAGCATATTCCATGCCAAATCATCAAATATTTTCTAAATATTTTCATGCCATGTGGATTCACTTTTTGTGACATGGTAGAAAATCCGTTGTTGACATGCAAAATATTTTGCTATGTGGACAAAGGTCCGACGTTAACACACATAAATTGTTTTCTTGTTGTATTTATTTGTTAAAATGGTGGTTTTGATTTATAGCATTAACCTGGGGGCCTTTTGAAAAATGGAAACCAATTTTGGAACATTCACCATAACAGAAAGAATTAGCCCTTCCAAGGATGATAGAACTATAACATACTTTAGTAATGATTTTCTTAACAATGTGGAATTAATTTTTCCTACTTAATCCTTTGAATTTCTCTACTAACACTAAATGGCCAATTTTAGTTGTGTACACATACTGAACTATGAATAGTGAAAATGAGATAGGCATAAAAAAATTGATGCAAATGCAACTTTATTATAATATCATTGGTTTTCACATGCTTTAACACGCACCAACAAACATTAAACCTTGTCCCAACTCCATGTGGGACAATGAATGCACTTTTCAATCTGCCCATAATACATTATGTTTTGTAGGATATGATACATGTGCTTACATTGCACCCATGCCCCATGCTCGTCCAAAGAAATTGTTGATATGACAACAAAATATATGCAAGAACAACTTGGGTAATTTCTAACTATTGCATCAAAACGTTTGTGGCCGAAGAGTATGTTGTAGATTTGTCCATACCTCAAAGGCTAGAGATTTACAAGGGGCAAAATAATCACATGAATGGAGTTGGGGTCCCAATTATTGTTTTGTGTGTATTGATTTTTGTTATGCATTCAACACGTATATTTATTTACAATGCAGAACATTGCATTGTAAAGATGGCACTAATCAATGTGCTAGAATCCATCCCCACATATAGTTTCTTTGACCTCTATCACACCTTGAAAAATTATAGGATACATACTTTGTGAACCACATGGCAATTAATGGACGTGCAATGATGTTAGCAAGTGAACAAGTAGTGAATAGTGATCATGTGAACTTGCCCAAATGATGAAGAAAGAATATTTTGATAATATTCCATGCCACGTTAAGGTATTTTTTAATATATTCTTATGTCATATGGATGGAAAATCTACCATGTGGTAAAATATTTCATGACGTGGTATGGAATATTTTGCGACATCTGTAATGGGTTGGAAAGGGATTTCATGAGTGAAGTACCTAAAAGTTAACATCATGGAAAATGTTTCTTATTACAACTTAAATATTAACATAATTACTGCAGTTCAAACATTATGGAAAGTTCAAGATGTATTTTGAAGATGGAAATAATGTAACAATTCACAAAATGATAGAACAAGCACATGAGGCACATTAGCATTTCTTGGCCATGTAGTCCTAACTATTAATAGTCTATTGAACTTTGCAACCAATACATTTACAATGTATTCCTAGGAATTTGTAGTTGTTTACACACATTCTTTTGAATTTTATGAATAAAAAAAACACATTGAAACTAATGCAAATGTAGCCATGTTCATTGGCTTTCAATGGTTTTAACTTGCATTAGAGAATGTTGAACCTTGTCCCAATTCCAAGTGGCATAATGAATGAACTCTTTTGTTTGCCCATAGTACATTATGTTCTAAAGGATATGGTACATGTGCTTACATTGCATCCAAGGTAAACGCCCATCCAAAGAAATTACAAACATTCCGACAAAGTATATGCAAGAGTAGCTTGAGAAATTTCCAATTGTCAGATTGTAACATTTGTCCCCAAAGAATATGTCATAGATTTGTCCATACTTGGGGGGTTGACATTGACACGGGGAAAAACGGTTGCTTGAAAAAGTAGTTTCTTGGTTTCCCAATTGTTTGTATATTGTTGTGACAATTTAAACACTACGGGCTATCTCATTTTTTACCACTAAGCAAGTTGTAGCCCAACTATTGGCATCTATTAGCCTTTGTTGTTGTGACAATTTGAACATTACATGATGTTTCATTTTTTTACCACCTTAAGTTGTAGGCCAACTATTGGCATCTACCGGTTTGAAGAGATTTTGGAAGGAGATAATAGGCATTCCGCCATTGATATTGATCGTCGTAGAAGTTTGGCCTCCAAATAAACTTTAAGCATTATTCTTGTGTTGGGCATTGAAAATAAACCCAACCTCCTCTAGACATTTCCTTCTGAGTCAAGTTAGTGCCTTGTTGGATTGGCCAAACATTGGGAACTTTTAACTTAGTGATGGTGTACTTTTGTGTAGTCACACCCACACAACTATTCAAGTCATGAGGACAAATCCAATGCTTGTGATGTTCCAAAATTCTAATATGAAATTGAACCCAAAACATAGAATAGCAAGGAACAAGATTCCCACTTGTCATTTTGAATGTATTGATTTTTGTGAAGCATTTGATGCATGTATGTTTATGCAAAACGAAACATTGAATAACAAAAGTGGGTGGGCAATGATCAATATGCCATTGGCCATCCACATACAAAATCTTTATCACCTTCAACCCCCATTGAAAGATTGTTAGTAGTCATTGTGCGAACAAATCAATGGCGATGGACATCAAAATCCTCTACAATTTTGGTTTGTGGAAGAGGAATGGCCACTCAAGGATGAGAGAAATTAACATAATATGGTTTATAGGAGTCACTCTTGCCCCAAAAAGAGAATTAGTAAGGCGTTTGGCAGAACCAAAAACCTTTTCACCCTTGAAGTGTTGAGTCCTTGTCATGAACAAAAACCTCGAAGCATAATTAGACATGGCTATCGTAAGTCTTGTAGGATTGCTCAACCCTTGGGCCTTTCATAAGAGCAATTCATTCATGTTAAGGTTGTGATCGAATGGACAACCTCGCAATTAATGTCTATACAAAGTGGACTATTTGAATGTGCGTACATAGTTGTTAAATGTTGCTGCATACAAACATACACCATGTTTGCCCAATTGTTGTGACCAGATGTTATGCACAATTTTTGCAAGATTGCAAGTGTGCATGTGGATGAAAGCACATTATGAGGGGGGTGAAAAATGTTGTCACATTGTACTGTTTTTTAGGGGTGTCCATGTTTGAATTGTACAAATTTCAACCATGGTAATATTTGAACATATTTTTCCAATTTTTTTGCATAATATGGTAGATTATAACAAAAAAATTCAATTGCAAAAAAAATTATTTTTTCCAACTCATATTGTGTGATTCTAAAATATATCTGTGGCAAAAAAATGTATGTCACTATGTACTAAAAAATGCAAATATGCTCAACAATTTATTGGAATGATTTTTAGTCTTTATGAAATTTGTAGTTTCTATTAAACATTGTGATTCCATATGATTAAAATAAGTTTGCGAACCATGTGAGGAGTTTGATAATTATCATATCACAAATGTGTGTTTTTGGGGGCAATGACCATAAGTATGTGTTAAAATTAACATTTTGATAAACTATCACTTTCAAATGGAAGATGACAAGATATGTGAAAAGGGTCATTTTAAAACTTTTCATTTCAAACTTTTTTGGTTAACTAATTCAAACCTAAACCTAGTGTAATCCAAAAATAAAAATAGGTTCTATTATATTGTATATACCAAAAATATATTCATTATTTTTTAAATTTAAACATTTAAATTTTATTTTATTTTTTCAAATAATATTAGATATCATTAACTTTGTGAAAATCAAAATATCAAGCCCAAACACTAAAAGTGAAACCCAATACGTTTTGCAAAAATATATTTTATATACATGTCATGAAAGTGCTCAAAGTGGCCCCCTTATAATGTGCTTTCGCCCATGTCTATGCATTCCTTATTTTTGAACTTTTGCAAATACCAAAAAAAGAAAAAATAATCCACATATGCAAAGTAACCCAAATGACGATAAATTAATTATAACTAGTGGAATAGAAACTCACATTTGCCATGAAACAATTTTGTAAAAATGTTAAGAGCTTCACCAATTACCAAATTTATGAACTCCAATTTCACACATAACACCTAATGAGAGCCAGCATCAACAAATTGTTGCATAACAAGTTTCAACCTCTTCCAAGGATGTTACATTTCTTGTGATGCTAGTAGAAGGCCTTGTGCTGATTAATCCTAGAGCTTAGGTTTGATCAACTATTTGGTATGCCTATTTAGCAATTTAGACTAACATGTTCACTTTTGTGTTAACCATCTTGATAGTCGGATCCCTAAAACCGTAAACAATTTTAACATTATAATTGGTTCAAGTGTCTTGTCTAATGTCAGCCATAAATCTTTTGGAATTTAGTTTATGAAATCCATGTTTCAGCATTGTGGCGTTTAGTTTCATCCACATGATTTGTTGTGCTATTGTGTTTTCAAATTGCATGTTGCAAATTGTAATAGTCATAACTTTGTAATATGTTGGATCATAAACATGATAGGCCATTATTATCCAATGTTCGATGTGTTTAACATGGTCAAACATAATCCAAGAATTTTGGACATCTCTTTCGGGTTGCATTCGAGCGACTAGGCTTGTTTTACTCCCTACCCAATCAATCAACACCTTGAAAAGAAAAACTTTCTGCCCAAAAATTTGGCTGGGAAAACAACATTCTTAGATGTAATTGTAATGATTATTAGATTTCAATTGAAGAATGTTGTTGATGTAACCTCCACCCGAACAAGGTTTGAACATTGAAATTAGGTTACGGACATTTAAAGAATTCAATTCAATGAACTTCTCATGAATTTGTTTAAGTTGGTTGCCTTTAAGAATCTTGACAATGCCATCATTTTTTTCATTGAACATGTGTTTAAGGCCAAAAAAAATGCTCAAGATTAAGAAAATTGCAATTTTTTTTGCATCAGGGATGTGGCTCACCTCTTCTTGAATTGACATTTTTGTTTCCTCCATAGACTCTCTATACCTATGACGTGTAACAAGATATAAATGCATTCCAAGGTGAATGGTTGTTTTAGAAATAAATTGGAATCTATGTAAAACATAATAAATCTAACCATTGTAATCATTAATGCACCAAGGGGGGGGGGGATTACAAAACTTGCAACTAAACAAGGAAGTTGAAAGGTTGAGCATCATCTACCTTTGGATAGGAATTTGGATAGACTCACCGTTCTAAGCCATTTCGTTGTCAAAATTTGAGTGGACAAAACAATCATTATAATAATAGGTTTTTAAAATGTTGTTTTAAATACCTTATCCTACTATAGGTTATACCTTAGGGTATTTTAAATTATACCCTAAATTATCATAAATTATTCTACTTTATGGTTTCATATGTTATACCTTAACTTATTATAAGTTTTTTACTTTAGGCTATTTTAAGTTAAACTATTATATGTTACTTCAAGTTATACTTTAGGCCATTCAAATTGGGTGAAAGTATCCTTGGGTGGTACCTCTAGGAACCACCTTAAGGAATGAAAAAGGAACAAAAAATGACAAGATCATTTTCTTGGGCACCCTTTACTTTAAATGTTTTCACAATTATAAATTATTTTTTTCTCATGTTTATTAATTACATGCACTAATATATGGCTTCAAGTTTATTTTGGAATTTTTTTTTCAAAATTGTAAATTTTCTAATTTTTAATTGAAATGGTCCCTTAATAAATTGATAGCCTTAACTTTGGAAATTCATAATTAAATTATACTTGTTCAATTAATTTATTAATAAAAACCTAAAAATAAAATGACTTCCAAATTACCTTAGAAAAAAATTCCCAAGCAAATTCCCAAATTATGTTTCAATCTTGTTCTTAATTAAAAAGTTTAAAGAAAGGAACTAGCGTGACATTCTAGAAACTTTTTTTAAATGCAATGATTAGAAATATCAAAATACAAATATTCTTAATATTATTGAAAATTCAAAATCCATGGAACATAATAAACATATTCATTAAAAAAATGAAAATATTTATTTAAATGTTTCCTACGATTTTACAAAATTCAATGGGTTTAAAAAATCAAGGTGTAATGGTTCCTTATAGTGCCACCCAAGGAAATTCTTACCCAATTCATTTTATTATACGTTATTATAAGCCATTTTATCATAATGTATAATAACTTAAAATAACATAAAATAGAACAATGTAAAATAACCTAGAATATAATAGATAACGTAAGGTAAAATAACACATTAAAAGATTTCCTATAATAATTAAGGGTGGATTAACCTATGGTAAAGTATTTTAAAATAACCTATGTATAGTGATTTATGGATTACCTATGGTTTAAAATAGCCAAAATAGTTTAGAATAACTTATGGTAGAATAATTAAGAATAATTTAAAGTAGAATATTTTAAAACAAACAAAAAAAAGAATAAATTACAATTAAATAATCTAAAATAAAAAAAATCCTAGAAAACCTGAAAAAGCCTATGATATAATAGCTAATGATAACTTACAATATAATAAACAATAATAACCTATGAAAAAATAACCTACTTTAGAATATCCAAAAATAATTTCTGATATACTAACTTATTATAGAATATAAAAAATATTTTATGATAAAATAACCAAAAATAGCCTATGGTAAAATAACTTAAAATAGTCAAAAATAGCCTATGATAAAATATACTAGAATAATCAAGAATAACCTATGGTAAAATAGACTAAAATAGAAAAAAATAGGCTATGATGAAATATAACCTAAAAGAACTAACAATAGCATAAAGTAAAAAAATTTGCACGCATAATAATATGCAATGACAAAATAATATCATTCATTTAAATAGAGGCTTAATGGTTAAAGACTTGTTCCTAAAACATGGAGGTGAGAGGAGGTGACGGGTTCAAACTTCACATTTGCACCTTAAGATGGTGGGCTAATTGTTTAAGTTGGTTAGGTTTTTAATTTAGACTAAATAATTTAATGAAGGTTCCTAAGTGCGTAGTATAAATTCATAATTAATTATTAATGAATTTATTATTAACTATTAGTGAACTTATTATTAATGATTTGATTATTAATGCATTCACCTATCCATAATAACTAATCCTTGTTCATTAAGGGTTTGACCATTTTCACTATGGTAAATTTGTCTAATTTCATTCAGAATGTAATGAAACATAAAGTGAACTTGATGCTTATTAGTGTAGTGGAGGATGATCAAAATATTTTTTTCATAATCTTTAGGGTTCAATGGGGGTTTTCAATTAAGAAAGGATCAAACGTTAATGAACAAAATTTATATGAGGATTGCTAGAATTGCAAGTAGAAATGTAATTTAGCAAATCTAGAACAATGGTTCAACATCTTAGTTTTTTTTTTTCATTCCCTATTCGAAAAATATATAAGTAACAAAAATCAAGATACTATTACTACTATTTAGATTAATTGAGCTAATGTCAATTTTGATGTCACTAATGCATCAAGTAATTTATGAAAGATGTTGGTGACTTTAATAAAATATTGGTGGTCTATTAATGTCATTTTATCATTTAATTATTTTCACTATTATATTTGTAATTTTTGTGCATGGTCTTGCACATGCAATGTAATAGGATATGGTAAGAAACTTGTATGTACTATGTATGTATGTATATATTTAAACTTAACATAAAGAAAAAACACATGGTGCCCACCAAGTGCAATACCTCTTCATGGTATATAGATTTCAAATCTACTAATTATGTTATAGTTTGTTTGATAAGTTTTAAACATGTGCAATCAAGATAAAATGCACATATTTGTATATTTTAAATTAGAAAAAAATAATTAAAAATAATTCAACATTCCTTTAGCATCCCAAATCAAATGAAACCTTTACTTTTTATGTTGGATGTCTCTAGCAAGCTCCCTTTAACTTCTTAAAACAATTTATGTCATATTATCATTCGAACTTGAAAAAGTACCCCAAAAATATTTCAAAATTTTCATTATTTTTTAAAAGATTAGGGATGATTTAACTATGAAAAAATTTCCATTTACAAAAAAAATAATATTGAAATGTTCATCACATCAATATTGAGATGCTTGAAAAAAAAAAACAACTGCTTGCAAAAAAATCATGTATTTTCAAAAACATGATTTAAATATGAATTTAATTTTTTTGTAGATTTTAACATGCTTTCACCCAAATGTAAGATAATTTAATATTAATTGTTGACCACAAAGTGATTGAGTACCAAAATGTGATCTCAAAATTTTGGCTTCAATTTGATGAGGTTTATAAAATGTTTAAAAGTTTGTCATTGTGTATTGAATTGATTTTAACTTGAGTCCCATCATACTAAAATGCTTTATGTTCTTCAAATATTTATGTCAAACAATTTTTGTATTAATATTTGTTTTGGCTATTGTTCCAAGTGACATTGCTATGTCTACTTAATAATTTTTTTTTTGAAACATGTTTTCAAATGACATTCTAAAATGATCACAAATTTGTTAAGTCTAATGGCCACCAAGTGGAGTTCATCCCACCCACCAGGTTGAGTAAAGTCCTAAATTAACCATTCAATCGTAAATTAATTAAATTCTTGTTCTAACATTCTGCCAATAACTAGGTTGTATTTGGTGAATTGACGACAGAAGGGCATTGCTTTAAAGGCAACAAATCTGGAAGTGGGGTACCCAATCCAGCAATGGCATCCATTTCCATGATAAATTTTAGGTGAAAAGACATTTTTTTCCTTGAAATCAACAAGTAGCTGGACCAAAAATTCAAAGGAAATTTGGTAATTTTTTGCTAGAAAAAATATATTTGTTCTTTGACATCATACTCATTGAATGATTTCTTGGTGAAATTTCAAATTTCACAACTAGAAATCTTTTTAATTTACTATCACACATCACTCACAAGAGGAATTAGCCAAATTTAGCTATAGGTCAAAGATGAAAGTAGACAAGTTTAAGAATCTTAGTATATTTTTTGCAACATGCTAGAACCTATTGTCTAAATACAGCAATTTCAGGAAAAGAAAAAATCCTCAAGATCCAGTGGATTTGGTACACTCTTTTCACCAAAATCCTTTGAATGAGTTGTATTGGATATTTAAAAGCAAAGTGGTGAAATTTTGCTGAAAAAAATGCTCATGTATAAAAGGGCTTGAATTTGGCAGATTTGGAAATATAAAAAATCTCCAGATTTCCATATTAGGTTTTCAATAGGTAGCCAGAAATAATAGATGGATGCTTTATTTTTTTTACTTTCTAGTTTTATAGGCATATTTGACGAGAATCATATTATGGATGGATGACCACTTCCGTTTCCTCACAAAAATGAGAACGAACACTGATTCTCGTAGGTGTCATCCACTTCATGCTATGAACTTTAAACAGAATCTCTAATAGATGAATAGATAGGCGGTGACCAATAGGTCGCAGGCTAAGGAGTAGACTCCAGTTGTTCATGGCTAAGTGTGCCAGTGGCCCCATGCAGAGCAAAACAAAAGTCTGAGAGATGTACAGGCCCGCGCCGCTTATTTGACCATTTGATTCAATATTTCTAAGCAGTGTGTGCCCTCGGTTGAGATTTGAAATATCGTCCTACAAGGTGTGACCCAGTATAACTGCCCATTTGGAAGACATGACAGATATTCCCCTGAATGAATCCAATCTCAAGCACACACCCCTCTATCGTGGTTAGTACACATCACTGCAGCAGCAGAATGTGGCTTTTTTCCTCCCGGAGTAGTAGGCCTTGGCTTATGACACACAAGTGTGAGTGAGGTAAACTGTGTGGTTTCAATCAGTGTTTGTGAGGTTCTTGATTTTTGTGAATAACCAAACCTTTGGTGTTTGGTGTGTTTTGGGAACGTTTCAGAATAGAAGAACCTAATTTGGTTTCTTAGTTTTTGCAAATTTTTCAAAGGACCCACACTTTTCATGAAAGAACTGACAGCATTTATAAATTATCATACGATTGATTCTTTTGATTCTCTAGAACCATGGTTACATATGAAAGGGGATTCTTTCATTATTTTTTTTCAGAGCCTCAGGCAAGGGTTTTTTCAGAACTCATTTATTGATTTTTGGAGAACTACCAAGTCAAGTGTTCACATATACCAGAACCTTACCCACAAAGACTTTCTTTGAAATTTTGAAAAAGAAAAAAATCACACAACTAGTTCCAGATATTTACTCAACAAGTGTCCTGAGCCAGGCCTACTGCAATAGGAAAAACCATGTTGTGTTGCATCAGATGAATGGTGGTCAAATACACAATACAAGAGGCATTTATTTACACCCAGAACACAAACATTTTTGCAGTATAAAACCAAGTAACCATATGCAACTTGTTCTCCACACAAGGGGTAATTTGGACTGGTTAATGTACACAATGTATATAAAAGCAAGTTCCAACATGTGCATCCAAAGTATTTGGAAGGGTTCTATCATCATCTAATTCTGGATGTTCATATATTGTGTGGTCTATATTGTTACCAATGAAGCAAAAATGTGCTTGGCTAATTAGCCAAAATCCCAAAAGAAATACAGGGTTTTTATGATATGTGAGTCTAAGTGCTGGTTCACCCAAGGCCAATGGTAAATCAGGGTCTCTCCTGGGTCTTTGGGAAAATCAGCACCCCACTTTTACCATCACAAAAACCAGAAACCCCCAAATTCTTCTAAATTGCTTATAAATATCCCACATGCAAAGACTAGATCGGAGTCTGTGAGTCCAAATCTAACATTTCTTGTGTACGATTTGGTCCCATTCAAGAAGGTGAAGGCACAGCCGTGGGTGGCCCAAGGATTGTAGAGATCTATAGTTAGTAGAACATTTGAAAGACTGCAACAGTGAATCCGTGCTATCCAAATTTCTTATTATGCACACAGGAATTATGTTTCAGGACTTTCACGTGGGCTTACTAAGGAAATGGCCTAGAAACAATTGTAGAGGGGGATGTCCAGTTTGAACATTGGGTGGACAGTACTGGGAATTCTGCCAAACTAGATTGTTTAACAAGTTTCAGGTACCTGATAGATGATTGCCCACTCCATTACACCTTTGTTTGAAAAACCCTCCTCCTAACATAATGAATGCATTTGAGTGGATGGCCCCTGGCAACCACAAAGGAGGCCTGAAGCCCATGTGCTTTTTACCTGGTATCCTGGAGAGAACGGTTTGCTCTTATATTCCAAGCCTAGGAACCACGAAATTGAATCTATGAGTATATATATATGCAGTTTTCACCATCATGGTATGGCCACAGAAAATCAGCTTTTCACATGGCAGCTGTATTAACCCACTGCAACTGAAACGCAGTTTGTCAGCAATAGTTTACTATATTGTATGCCAGTTTTTGAAGGAAGGGTAGAAAGTTCAAAGCAAGTGTTGGCCTGTTTTGGGTTTTTGGCCAGATCCAGGTCCAGGTTCATTTCTTATAACTAGGCCAAGGCCCAGTTATAAGAACCAGAATTAGTGGGGTCTACACAAGACCAGACCTGCCATATGAGTGGCCCGGGTCAAGACCCTACCTCAAGATCTGGACCTAAATGCGACCTAAGAAAAGCCAAGGTCGATTAGACTCAGATCTAGAATGGGTCCAAGGGTCTTTTCTCAGGTTGCATTCAGGTCCAAGGATCTGGCTCTTAAGACTAAGTAGGGTCTAGAATGTAATTAACATCGAACATTTTCACACTCTACATCTCCTTGAGGAGAAGTCTTTCACTTTGGTCACCATCTTAGGTTTCCTCATTACAATTTTGGGCAAAGCATATGGGATAAAAGTGTGATGCTCCTTACAGTTAGGCCAAAAATGGTGACTAATGTTTTCAGTGATAAAAATTCGACTCATGCAAATGAGTCATGCAATGACGTGATGCATTAGCATTCTATGAGTTTAATTTTTTTCACCACACTTTTATCCCATAGCCTTAGCTCAACTATAATCTTGAAAACTATAAATATAACCAAATGAAAATATTTTTTTATACTTCTGTTTTGGCAGTGCAAAGCTCAAACTTTGTATTTGGGGAGTGCCAAAAGTTTCAATGTTTTTTTGTAGTGATGGGCCACTCAGATGGGTTCATTGTGAAAGAAAATAAAGTTTTATCTGCACCCCCTTTAACTAATTAATATGAGTACACAATACATATTATATTCTCATAATATTGCTCTTTAGAATGTGTTAAGGAACATTGTTAAGGGTAGAAAATCTTTCTAAATGAACTAGTCTTATTAGCCTCCTAGTAATTAGGTAGTTACTAGTGATAAACATACTTGTTATCTTCTAGTTTATTTAGAAAGTGAAGCCACTGGGTAAGTTAACCCATGGGAATGGGTGAAATTTAACATTTTATTTATTAATCAAATAGAAGAGATTGTGAAAGGACTTATTTGTGTGGGTGGATCCTTGTGTGGTTTATACAAGAGAGGGATTAGGAGGAAGATTTTTCTCATTCTTGTATGAGGAGATTATGGAGGAATAGAGTAAAAATTGTATGTTAGAAGAAAGAACAATACTTCTAACATACTTATAATAAAACAAAACACATCAAGTTTCATAACCTTCACACACTCCCTTTGGAAATTAATAACTTGTTGGAAGGGAATTGCGACGAGACGGTAAGAATAGTTCACAAATAGTTGGTGGAAGGCATCAACTCTAATGGAGGGGACAAATAACTATGATGGTATTTTTGGTTGAATTAGGTACTTTCTAGGGATTGGAAAGTAGTTCCCTTCTAACCCACCTCCCATTTTTTTATTATGCATTTCACAATAACTTTCATTTCTTGAGTTTTTTTTGTTTATTCTAAATTGAAAGCAAGATTATATTCCTGAAGGCAATCTTCTTCCTATTTTGTGTTTGCCTTTTATTAGTTTATTTTCCTATTCAAAAACCTCTTGTCTTCATAGGAGTAGGATCAATGTCTGGTCCACAATTATATAAACACTTTAGGAACCCATTTGGAAGTTAATGGAAGATCATGGGACTTTGGTGGGAACACTTTGGGAACACCAAAACCCAAAAAAATCAAAATTTCTTAAAAATAAACTTTGTAACCATCCCGAAGAATAAGTTGGAACTAACCATGATCTAAATCAAAACCAAAGATTCTTGTAAAGGTTGGACCTATCAAACCCAAATTCATTGGTCAAGAAAATTTGACCAACCCCAAAACCAATGGGTTTTAATTTTTGAAAGTCTATTCTTTACACCCAAAACTAGAGGTATTCCTTTTTACCAAAAAAAATCTAGACTTAATTTGATTACAATTTTTATAAATCCCAACACTACTACCAAAGTGGGGTGTAATTTATTAGCTTAAATCACTATGGGACCTTAAAAGTGAAATAACTTCATTGCATTTTACTGATTTCACCTAGTGAAAATTATTTCACTATAATATCACTATGTAGACATCATGTTTTATTACTAGTTAACATAATTCACTATTACAATTTATTATAGCAAATAAGTTTATTTCTATGTTTTTAAAAATATTATCTATACTAATTTATGATATACCCTATATTATTTTAAGTTAATTTAGTTATTCTAACTTATATTTTATGTTATTATAGGCTACTATAAATTATTGTACCCTGAATTATTATATGTTATTTCAAGTTATACTTTAAATTATTCAAGGTCATTTTATTTTATGTTATTATAAATTATTTTATCCTAAGCATAATAACTTTAAAATAATCAAAAACAAAATATAATGACCTAACGTAAAAAAAACTTAGAATAGAAAATAATAACCTATGAAAAATAATTTCAAATACCCTACAATATAATAACTACTAGCCTATGATATTATACCACAGAATATCGAACAATAATTTATAATACAATAACCATTAATAACCATTAATAAAATAACCATCGATAACCATCAATAAAAGAACCACCAATGGCTTATAACGGAATAATCATTAATAGCCATTAATAGAACAGCCACCAATAGCCATTAATAAAATAGCCACCAATAGCCATTAATATATTAATCACGAATAACCATTAATAGAATAGCCACAGTAGCCATTAATAGATTAATCACGAATAACCATTAATAGAATAGCCACCAGTAACCATTAATAGATTAATCACGAATAACCATTAATAGAATAGTCACCAGTAGCCATTAATATAATAGCCACAATAGCCATTAATAGAATAGCCACTAGTAGCCATTAATAGAATAGTCCCCAATAGCCATTAATATAATAACCACCAATAGCCATTAATAGAATAGCCACGAGTAGCCATTAATAAAATAGTCCCCAATAGCCATTAATATAATAGCCACCAATAGCCATTAATAGAATAACCACGAATAGCCACTAATAGAATAACCACCAATATAATAACCACTAACGGCCATTAATATAATAACTACCAATAACTATTAATAGAATAACCACTAAAAAAATTAATAGCCACAAATATAATAGGTACTAATAGCCATTAATAACCACCAATAACATTAATAAAAGAATAACTAATAGCCATTTATTGTAATTGCTCGAGATTGCCAAAAATAATCTAAGGTGAAATAATTTTCAATAGCCAAAAGTAACTTATAATAACTACAAATAATCTAAATTGAAATAATTTACAATAGCCAAAAATAACATAGAATAGACAAAAAAACTTACAATAGCTGAAAATAGCCTAAGGTGAAACTAAGTTAAAATAGCCAAAAGTAATTTATAATAATTATAAGTAGTCTAAATTGAAATAATCTACAATAGTAAAAAATAACATAAAATAGCCAAAAAAAATTTACAATAACTAAAAATAGCCTAAGGTGAAATAAGTTAAAATAGCCAAAAATAGTTACAATAATTACAAATAGTCTAAATTGAAATAATCTATAATAGCCAAAAATAACATAAAATAGCCCAAAAAACTTATAATAACTGAAAATAACCTAAGGTGAAATAAGTTAAAATAGCAAAAAATAACTTAGAATAACCAAAAATAATTGAGAATAGCCATAAAGAGCCGTAAATAATGTAGGGTGAAATAATTTCAATTAATGTAAAATAGTCATATAATAATTGAAATTAATTTAACATAAGTAGTATTATTATATTAAGAAAAAAAATCCATTTATTAAACTTTTGTTTTTCAAAAGAATGGTCATTGAAATGTTATTGAATAATGATATTCAACTTTTTTTTGGTTCAAATGATTTTAAACTTTCAAAAGGAAATAAATGTAATTATGTACATTATTGAATTATCTTAAAAAGTAAACTTGAATCATTTCATTTGAACAAAATCTCAATAATATATGAATTTTCAAAGTTTATGTTTTTGTAATGTTTAAAATGCAGTATTTGATAAATAGAATGTAATGTAACATATTATCACAACAAGAGAGGTGTCTTGATGGTAAGGATGTTTGCCCCCATTCCAAAGGTCAAAGGATCAAACCTCATGGGTGGTGTTATGTTGTGGTCAACAATGGTATGTTGACCAAATATTCTCCTATCGAATTCCTAGGTTAAGTGCCTAGGTTGATTACGTGGCCTACCTACCTAGGTTAGGTTTTTAACCTAGCGTAGGTAGTGACATGTGTCAATAAATAATAGGCTTTAAAAATCATGAAATTATCAATAATATTCTATATTAAATAATTAAAATTTAATTAATTTCCATACTGGTTAGTTAATTAACTAGCAAGTGAATGGTTTGGTAAATTTGTATTTCACTTG
>Ga0116227_10001385_pt1 | contig 53767 bp, 42 predicted proteins | sample S1TSphgellanicum_FD_89693 | JGI IMG/M metagenome (GOLD analysis project Ga0116227, IMG submission 89693) | Host-associated microbial communities from peat moss isolated from Minnesota, USA - S1T2_Fb - Sphagnum magellanicum MG | ecosystem: Host-associated > Plants > Peat moss > Unclassified... | reverse complement strand
GATTTTTGTCTCAGTTTTTGTTGCAATTTGTGAGTGTGTTGATTTGTCTCAATTCTTGCAATTTTTGTGGGTGTTGATTTGTCTCAGGTTTTTGGAACTTTCTATTATGTTTTGGACACCTTTAGCACTGAAGCGGGGAAAAAGATGAGCAAAAGGATCACAACAGTGAGTGGCAAAATGAAGGAGCTTTTCCAGGTCTCAACACAAGCTGAATAGTGAGTATATATTAATTCACTACGTCCTATTCACAGCTCCTATTAATTAGATGAGGTGCCTCCGAATTTTTTTAATTTTTAATTTTTTTTTTGTAATTGGTCCATCACTCCCAAAAAAAAAAAAACTATGGGGGCTCCTGAAAAAATAGTTTATATTTTGCCTTTCCAGTGGCTCCATGAAATTTGTCTTCTCAAAAGACTTCCTCTCCATTTTTGGCTTGGGCTAATACCCCTTGCAACAATCACCCTACCTATTCACAGTGCCCGAAGGTCACGGGTACCCACTAGTTGTTTATAATAAGGCAGATAGTGCAAGATCGTGCTACATTGTTTAAGAGGTTTAGAGACGAATAACATGCTTGCCATTGAAATCTTTTTGATCGTGAACTAGTAACTAAGTGACAAAATGTAAGTTTGAGTTTCATCTTGAGATTTTTTGTTTCCTCAAATCCATTTTTAAAGGACTATGATAATAAGAACAAGTTTTTGCAAAATGTAATGTTTTTTATCAAGAGGTTTTTGTGATTAAGGATAGTGGAAATTCTTTGGTTGCAAAGATTAGCTCTTCAGTCGTGCCTAAAGGTGAGCTTCCCATTGAAGAAGGTTTTCGTTGAAGAGATTCTTTCTTCATTGGTGAACATAACCATGACCGAGTATGTGTAACCTACATTGTTTGAATGTTTGATAACCACCTACACTTTCAATTTATGGATGTCCAAAAAGGCCCATGATGTTTTTGGAGTGGTTGTTCATTTCTTTTCCACCAATTGGGAGCCCAAGCACATCACCGTTGGGTTGTTTGAAACTAATGATACGAATGAAGCTACTATGGCTTAAAAGCTAAAACACATATTTAACAAGTTTGCATTCATGCACAAAATTTTGGTCTACATCAAGGACAAAAGTTCTATTTGCAAACTTGTGCTCAAGCTTTGAAAGCAATGGTGTCTTGTGGTAATCTTAACATAGTTGAACCATTTAATGGTTATTGTTTTGGGCATGTGTTGGCAAAGGTATAATAATATGTCATCTCCGATGACAAGGTGGCTTGCAAATTACAATATGCACCAATCAAATTTGCCCAAACTGACAATTTCATATGCATCACATGGCTAAAGAAATCTAGCAAGGGGAAGCAAAAGTGGGAGAAAGCATGTGGATTTTAACTTTAACCCTCACAAATTGAACACCCTAGTGAAAACGAAGTGTTTAAAAATTCTCCACACTTGGTTTTTTTAATTTGAGTTTTTTGATTTAGGGTTTCAAGTTTTCCTTATCTCATTTCAATTCTCCATGGACTATTTTCAATTCATTTGAAGTTTGTGATGGCATATTTGATTTAATTTTAGCTTTTTGGTTTAGGGTTTCAAATTTTCTTTGGTTCATTTCAATTTTCCACAGATTAATTTTAGTTGGTTTGAAGTTTGTGGTGGCGCATTTGAATTAATTTGAATTCTTTGGTTTATTCTCAAAATTTAGTGGTTTGTTTTCTGATTTTCCATATTTTTTCACATGTTCCCTTATCTTTATTGACCTAAGATAGGCTTTGATCTAGATTTTTGGATATTTTCTTAGTTTTAAAGTACATTAGGAAATTATTTAACTTTGTGGATTACGGTTGCCATGGCTGATTTTATTTTTGCATTGTTGATTTCTTTTGTCTTTTTTTATATTCATCTTCAGTTTTTTTATTTAGTTCTCGAAATTTAGTATTAAAAAAATTGATTTCCCATTTTATTTTCACATGTTCCTTAAGCCTCATTGGCCCAAGATGGGTTTTGATCTAGATTTTTTGATCTTTTTTTAGCTTTAAAATACAATAGGAAATTATTCAATTTCATGGATTATGATTTCCATGGATGATTTTGTTTTTGCATGGTTGATTTTTTCTATCTTCTTTGTTGTTTTTTTAAAAAAATTATTCAAAAGCTTCCTTGCTTGAGGTGTAAATTGTAATCACTAAACACTTTAGTTGAAAGAAAACTCAAATTTTTATTGTGTCACAAATGATAGTTTTTGGAATCTACCATTTAGGTGAAAACACACTAAGGTGTAATAGCTTTAAGCACATATGGAAGTTCATAAATGCTTAAATTAACACTATAAGATACCTTGAATCACACAAATCATTTTGCAAGTTATCATTAAAAATTCATTATTAAAAAAATTCCAACCCTAGTTTGTTTCATGGATAACTAAAATTTGAAATATGAACTTTTAAATTATTACTTTCATTAAAGAAAGGACTTAATTTTTAAAAATCATAATTCAAAATACATTAAAAAAATTGATTATCAAAATCTTTTGAAAAAGTCTTATTTAATATCAATGTTATCATACCATATTATCATTGAGTCCTTTATTCAATAAACAACATTATATGAAGATCTATTTGAAGTCCATATTCATTGATTATGGACAAGTTTTTTTTTACTTCTTAAAAAGTTCATTATTATGACAATTCAAAAACCATTTGAAAAATTCATACAATGTGATTATAATACATATAACATTGTATTGTTAAGTCCTTTATCAATCTAATCACAAGGGCAACTACAAATTTCAAAATCTTCCAAAAGTTGCTTTGTGACAACATTTGATGGACAATGCAATGTGTTTTCACCCAATCTCACCAAATATGTATATTATGTGCTCAATTAGCATTAGATTCAAAGAATGCATATTGTGAAAGTATTGAATTTTTCGACAAATTAAAGTAGACCACCTATCTAAAAAGTTTAGTCTGATTACTAATTTTTCAAAAAAACTTCAATGTGCTTGCCTTCAAAACTTGAACTTGCTTTCAAGGCTTTATTTTGAGATTTTAATTTCAATTTTGGTTGTAGCAAAAAGTAAGTTCCAAGGTTCAATCCTTGTGCTAGTTCCATCAAAAGGGTGTTGAGTCAAGTTTAGATTTCAAAAACTTGAACCAAAGCTCCCAAGTTTGACACTTTAAACTAAAGAACTTGCCAACATTAGAGTTATCCATAAAGTCTCACTATTAGGGGGTGAGAATGGCCAGTTTTGGCATAGTAGGGGTTTAAATGTGTAACTGGGCATGAAAATTTTACAAAGCAGAATAACAGGGACCCAAACTAGTTTTTCCAACAAATTTGATGATAAACTAAGTTTCATCCTGTCTTTCCTTTTTCCCAAGCGCCTCCACTGTTGCTACAGACCCTAGTACCTTGGCCAATTCGACATTATTATACTATTTTCAGAATGTTGAAATTTACAAAAATATTTTTTTCCAAATCAAAAAATATTGTGAAGGAAAATAGGGAATATTTAAGAATATTCCAATTGTTAAATGAATTTTTCAAAATTAATTAATTATTCGATGGACATGTGTTGCCAAGAGCTATAGTATATTTTCACTGCTCCTACCTGTACAACTACTATAACTACTCTTGAACCTTGTGCATTAAATGCTGTTTCAGCATTTCATACTAAGATTTAATAAAATTTCCTTGCTTTGTGGATACCACTGAAAGAGGGAATAAGGGGTGAAAGCAGGCCCAAAGGTGGTGTGAAGACAGGGTGACTTTTCTTATAACTCTATTGAATTATACAAGTTTTTGGACCTGTTACCATTTATTATTAAATCACTCTTCAAATGGCAACTAATGTAATGTCAAAAAATTGAAAAAAAAAATCCCTAGTGTTATGCAAGCGTCAATAAAAAGTTCAAGCAACTTTCTATTGAGGATTCTAACAAAGAATGGATGGCCTTTTTGAAGTTCATATTTAGTTAACCTCTTCAATTTATCAAACACAAAAGTGCCTGCAAAAAGTCACAGATTGAAGTCCCGTAACTTACTGTAATAAATTATGTGCTCTAATCATATCATGTTTCCTCACCACATCCACTGATCTCCCAACTTCCTAACATAAGGACAGAAGAAACTCTCTTTTCCAGACACCATTGAAAGAGGAACTAGCCTAATAAACTTGGCCAAGGCAAACAAGGCTTATTTGTTTCATCGAACCTACCTCTCATTTCCAGAGAGTCTAATTTCAAAACAAATTACCACAATAGATTCACAAAGTTCAAAACCCGCTTCAAAACCCGTCTTTGGTATTTAGTACTTAGCAATGTTGAGTGGATATCTACTTTATATATACCTGCAGTCCAATTCTCAAAAATTAATTATAACTATCTCAGCTTTGGTTCTGCACATAAATGGAATTGAGAATTTGATTCTAGCTCCAATCTTTTTTTGTAGGATTTTGGTTTTTGTTCTAGTTTTTAAATTGAACTTAGCTCTGGTCCCGTTCTTATTAAACTAGACCTGAACTAGCAGTTAATCCCCTATTCTAGTCACATTTTGGTCAAAAAACCTCGGTTCTAGTTCCACACCTAACCAAAACCTAGAATCAAAACAAGTAGTTTGTACCCAACAAGAATCTCAATTTTACTTCCGAGTTCAATTCATTAAGAAAATAAAATCAGATTTTGGTTCTTCCCAACTAAAACCAGAATCAATGGTTGTTACTCACCAAAGTAGGTATTTGCCTAGAATCAGTATTCAACTGATTTTTTCTTTAGCCAGTGAGTTCCAAACTACTTCCATGCCTTTGTGAGTCTACTTTTCTCCTCCACCAAACGAAGAAGAAAACTACTTAGTGATGGGAAGTGGCCATTGATGAAAGAAATGACATAGTAGTACCATGTCTTTTTTTTGTTTTTGGCTCGGACTCTTGCCATATAAAACAAGTTTGCTCAAATGGGCTCAACGACTATGAATCCACATAAACTTGTTTGCTCAAGTGGACTCAACGACAATGAATCCACATAAACTTGTTTGCTCAAGTAGACTCGACGACTATGAATCCACATAAACAACGGTGGTGGCTGATCAGGAGTCGAAACTAGCATTGGGCTGGTATATAGGTTGGCCTCTGGTATTAAGAATGGTATAAAAAGTGGTATCAAATACCATACCCACTTGGTATCAATACTCCCCCTCATACCATTATACCCCAACAAGCCTATTAGTCCAAAAAATCCAGTGAATATCATACTAGTCTTAATATTCAATATCATGGGATACCAGGTAGCTCATTTTTCCACTAGTATCAGTATTAGTATCCTCCTCCAGTATGCATGATGCATGCTCATATCTTTTTAAGAGTTGCGAAAGACATGGCAGCTTAAGGTACAGTTTTGTTTTTGTTTTCTTTGGTTTCAAACCGACAGTTATTCTTCTCCTTCAAAAGTGTGTTTTTGTGTGAGTTGGCATCCCATTTCACTTTCAATGATGACGTGTTACAGCTGCCACAACAGAAACTCGAGTTTTTTTTAAGCTTGTAATCTTCTAAATTCTGAACTTTGAACCTTTAAGGTGATTTGGTTTTTTGTGTTTAGGGTTTTCAGTTTCCATGCACATACTATGCAACCAGCATTTGCAGAGAGCATGCTGTGCTATATTGTAATCCTACCATTGCATACCCATTCCATATATTTTCAATTCATACCATACCCTATTTAAAAATGCTTTGACATCATTCTGCACATGGTATCAAGAGTTTGGAGTACCATATATATGAGTACCAGATTGGTATGTTGGATTTCATGATCCAGCACCTACTAGTAACCATCCATTGCAAACCCAAAAGTGCAGTTGTACTAGCCACTAATGTTGAAATGCATATCCTATTTCACAACCCAAAACCGAACTGTTGGCAGGATTGCAACCAAGTACAAATTGAATGATATATGACTACATTCTGCAGTCATTTCAATTGCTGAAACTTTCCAGTCACCAAAAAGAAATGTGCATAACTACAGCTACTAAACCAAATCATGAAATCACTATGCAACATTTGAAGCTACTATACTTCACTTTTGTCATTATCTCAACGCTTTGAGTAATCAAGCAAGCAGCTGATCACAGACGACTATGCCCTTGACATGACAGTTTCACACTTCAAACTAAAACCTTCAACGACTAGATTTAGGCAAGGCGCAGCACTATACAGATAGGTATTGTCACACAATGTGCATTACAGCAGGATAGAGATTTTAGGCATCCTAGCACTCAGTTACTTGTGGACACACAATTTTATAGCAGCTGGTTTGCACATGATTTCTTTGGGAAGAGACATGAGACCATCTGTTGGCATCTCCTCCCCCCCAAGATTATCCATTTCCATCATCAATCCATAGGGATGCTCATTGGTTTACAAGAAGCAGGACACGCGCACCACTGGATTTCTCAATACTACTTCAAAATTCATTTTCTATGGCTCTCTAAACTTCCAACAGAAGACTGGTTACTTCCTCCAGCACAGCTCTTGAAGCCCAGTAGGGAAATACCATACCAAAATTCTAGGTCCAACAAGAAGAAAATAGGAGAATAAGGAAATAATAGTGCATCATCATCAAGTTCCATCTTCGGGATTAGGGTTTTTAGGAGTCCCTAAACACTAGTAAAATGTGAACACCAAAATTTTGAAAATCACCAAATGGAGTTCCATCATATAGCTCTAGACCTTTAATGGTAGCTATCTGTTATACCAAATATATCTATTAACTTGGCCTTTGAATGCACAACAGCCCACAATTCTCTGTACACAGGAATGGGGTACACAGGAATGGGGTTTAACTTATAAAGGTTGAAAAACTAACTACAGGTTTTGGATCTGAAGTAATATATGTGAACCTGAATAGAAAGCCAAGGTTCTTTGCCCTGAAACAATCAAAAGACCAAACTGGGTTAGAAGGGAAATGGGCAGTGGACCATGTGAAATGGCTATGGAGGAAAAAAGAACCAACCAACCTTGCAAACAATAGAGGATGAAAGAGAACAAAAGACACTCAACCTAGTTGAATTGTCTAGGAGCACCAGTTAATGTGTATACACAAAATTCATAACAATTAGGGTTCCTGAAGAAGATGAAAACAAGGCCAAACCTTAGATAAACTAAAATTCATGATGACGATTCTGGCAGTCAAGATGAAAGCTAGGCATGAGGCATTGAGAAGAATTAGTAAGGTTTGAACTACCAACAAACTGATGATTGATCCTCACTTATAGATCCTCACTTATAATTTCAGAGTTAAGTTCAATTAAAGCTGCTGCAAATGAAATCCAAACAAACTGGCAAATAATTTGCAACTCATCGGGAGAAGCTAAGCTGCCATGATGTATCTATGGATCTAGGGCTGCAGATTGCACTGAACAGAGTTGACAACCTTCATGAATTCATTCAGTGACCTTGATCATGAGGAGGAAGCAAAGTTGGCAGATTTCCATGGACACCAAGATGAGTTGGTTTAAGAAGACAACCCTAAACCCTTAAACCCTAAGCAAATAGTAATGGAAATGTGCAATAGAACAGCACTAAGGATTTGGGGGATTCGGAGCTGCTGCAGCCATGGTTAGCAGCTAGATTTGAAATTCACTAGTGTAAAACTCTGGAGGAAGGCGGCGAGTTGGCACAGCTTTCAGGGGATTCAATAGTCCAAAAGTGAGACCAAAAGCTTCATTGAGATCTATATCCTCTTTGCCTTGAGGTAGTCCCCAGTCAAAAGCTTGTAGCAAGCGAGCAAGCACCAGCATGACAGTGCACTGAGCCACTGAAGCACCTGGACACATCCGTCTGCCTCCACTGAAAGGAATGAAGCGCATGTCTGCATCTCTGAGCTCTACGTTACCCTCCCGCAGCCATCTGTCTGGATCAAACTCCTCAGGGTTGTCAAAGCTGCTTGGGTTGCGGCCTAAGTCCATGAGATTGATGAGCACAGTGGTGTTTTTGGGTATGTCGTAGCCTGCCACTTTCGTCGCCTCCATGGACATATGTGGGATGGGGAATGAACCTCCTGGGTGTAGTCGAGTCGATTCTTTAAGCACAGCCTTGAGATACTGGAGCTCGTTTAGATGAGATTCCTGTACTAAACACTCGATTCCACTACCAACATCACATGCAGTGCGGATCTCTTCTTGCACTCTACTCTGCATTTGCGGATTTCTCACTAGCTCTGCTAATGTCCATTCCATGACTACCGCAGTAGTGTCTGTAGCGGCACTCAGCAACTCCTGTTGCAACAACACTGAGTCAGAAAGAAAAAAAGTTCGAGGGAAACAGTTTACAAAGACCTTGCCTATGCAGACTATTCTTGGAGATAAAGTCCACAAGGGAACCATCCAAGAGCTCCTGGTAGACAAGTTGCGACAAAAAGTTGCATACCAGAATCAAGGCTTCCATGGTGTCATCAGAGAGTCGTGGGGCGCCGTCTTCACCGGGTAGTGCCATGAGAACGTCTACGAAGTCGTGGGCTGATTCAATATCGTCGGCGGCAGCAGCACCGCTGCAACTACCGTTCCTCCTCAGTCGAGCCTTAGACTCATAATGTTCTCGCATGATCAAGTTGAGGACTCTTTTTTCCTTGAGCTTCACCTGCTTCATCTCGTGCTCGTATCCCTGCAAATCAAATGGCTTCAGTAGGGGGACGTAGTCGCCGATGTTGAACACTCCAAACAATTTGAGCCCCTCGTGGAGGCACTCTTTGAATGCTTCCGCCTGCTCTCCGTCAAGTGCTAAAGGTCCGAAATACTTCTTAGACAAGATCATCATCGTCGCCACATTCATGGTGAAAGTTGTTAGCAAGTCTGTTAAGTTGACCTCCTGAGCTTTCTTGGAAGCATCAAGCACTTGGGCAACCAACAGTTGCGCCTCCTTGTGTCTGTCCTTCTCGTAGCGCTGGATACGGCTGGGTGAGAGAAGCTCCCGAATGCATACCCTCCGCAAGTAGCGCCAGTGAGGTCCGTAATCGCTAAGTGCAAAGCCTGCACCTCCGTAAGCCATGATGTCACGAGCTGCAGAGGAAGGTCTGGAACAAAAGATGTGATCCTGGTGCTTCAGAATTTCACGCACGATTTCGGGACTGTTGGTCACGACTGTGGGCACGGAGCCGAGACGAAGAAACATGATGGGTCCGTATTTCTTGCTGAGCTCCATCAGGCGACGATGCGGCCTTAAAGAGCCCATCAAATGAGGTATGTTTCCGAGTATGGGCCATGGTCGAGGTCCAGGAGGCAACTTCAGAGCTTTCGTTTTGGAGCTCATCAAGAGCTGAAGCCACATGAGCAATATCAGCACAAATATGATCACTACTCCCTGCAACAAATTGTAGATCCACAATGTCTTACTCGTCAATGTCACGTCGAACAACCGCTCCGGCTGCAACGTCGCCATTAACCGCGACCCCAGTTCAAGCTTGGGATGATGCCGCACTAGTCCAGACATACATCCTGCAAACATTGTCCCCAGATGAATGCAAGCAAAAGCAGGCAGCTGCTGCTTCCCCTCCTGATTTCTCAGCTTACTTCTACTACTACTACATAATAATACAGACCTTTCTTTCCGACATACGATTCTATAGGACAAAACCCATTACAAATTCCCCAGTCACAACTGAAAACTAGCTTGTTCCCAAGGTCAAATCTTGTCGGAGCATATACTCATGTGTTGCTATACTGGAATCGGAGCAAGCGACTTGAATCTGCCACTTGACCCCGCCGCGAACTTTGTGAACATGATGATGATAATCCTTGCCCTGGAGGTGTGTAAGAAGATCTGGGAACCCACAAAATAAAAAGAATGCCCATATTCATCATCTTCAGATGCGGAAACAACATCCCATCAGACTTCTTACAAAACACTGCAACTAAGTTAGTCAAGAGGGGAATGCGGGCGCGCGCAGGATGAGAAAGTGATTGATTATGTCCCTAATATTATTATTATTGTTGTCATTGTATCATCAACAACTACTGTAGAAACGGTAACTCGTACACAAGCGTTTATGGTCCATGACTAGTGCACATGGTTCGAAGTGAAAGCAGCAAGCTGGCAGTCAGGCAGGCACGTCGTCGCTAATTAACTACGTACATACACCACTTACTCACCATCACCCAAATCTTATGCATGTACGTACAGGGCCGCTAAGCGTCTCTTTCCATTAGGTTGTTATAATTACTGAGAGACTCATCGAAAATTAGCAGTTACGTATCGTCCTACCCTGCACTCATGAGACGAAGAATATCATGACAAGACTATAACTTGTAACTATTAGCTCGGTGATAGATGCATGCAAAGCAGCTCTGCAGTTAATTAGGTCAACGTCTTCCCCTGCTACATATTTACCCACATATCATTAAGTTCTCGAAACCAAACCCCAAATAACTAGCGTACGTACTACTACTACGATTCAGGATCATTGAATTTCACATGCGGCGGCAGCAGGAGGCTCGTTCGCAAGTTGCAACCGTTTGTAACCTGAAGTTGCCTCCTGGACCTAGCTAGACCAAATTCATCAGTTTTCACAATTGCCCAATGAAAAGAGAACCTTATGTTGTTACTGTACTGTTCGTGGTATACAGTAGGACTAGTGGACGGAAGAGAAGTCCGTTGCAGCTAAAAGGTCTGAGCTGAGTCCTGCTGCTGCTGCTGCTGCTGCAGAGCAAACTGTGAAACTCGCGAGCTCGCGCCACCTAGCGAGTGAGCTGCTACTCCGTCATAATGTTCAAGTGTTTCTGTTAAATTCCCGTCTTCAAGGGCCACAGTGAACCGGCACCCACCAGTGCACCATGAAGGATGAATGATAATTTGTCATGAAACAGTTTTCTGTTGGGCTTCAGTTGCCTAGCTAACCATGGTCGTTAGCTCAGTTGGTTTTTTTTTTTCCTACCTACCTACTAACAACTCACAAGGAGGTTGGTAATAGGAAGGTAGTAAAAACAGCCCTCTACCTAGTAGTTACCTATTTTCCTACCTATCTACCTATATAAGAGACCAATTTTCTACAGAATTGGTTACCAAGGTGAAACCAAATATTAACTCAGTTGAGGTTCATCCACAATTAAGTAATAACAGGCATCCAGTGGATGGTGCACTGGTGGGTGCCAGTTCACTGTGGCCGTCTTCAAGGGTTTGTTGCCGCCCAGACTCTGGCTGCAGATACTGCATCTCCCACCACTTTATTCATTCATTCATTAATTAGCACCTACTATGTGTTAGCATCAAAGGAGGATCAACTGAGCAGGGTTCTTTTTTTTTCCCCATTTTTGTGCTGTAATTTAGCACATTGGGTGGTGATCATCCCACAAGAGATTTAGCATGAGTGACTATGATTTCACAAATGATTTAGTTTTAATGGCGACAACAAGACTTGAGAAAACTGTCAAAACAGTACAAAACTTGTCACCGTTGAATTTGTGGGCACCCTAACCTCATTTGTGGGCCCACTAGCAGAAAAGCTGCCCTACACAATAAGCATGCCATAAAGAGAGGGAATAAAAGAAGGGAAAAAAAAGGGAGAGCGAGTGGGAGGGGCAATAGGATAGGCAAAACATGAAGAAGAAAAAGGCAAAGAAAAAGGGAAAGAGGGGGTGGGGCAATAGGACAAGCAAGGTAAAAAGAAGGATTAAGAAGGATGAATTTCTTGTTGACACTTTTTTTTCAATGTAAATTTTTTTATTTTTAAAGGGCAAAGGTTGCAAGGAATGCTACCTTGTGATATTGAAAGTTTAGTAATTAGTCCATTTGAGTCAAAAAGATGCAAGTAATTTGTGATTTCCATGTATTGAAGATGATTCATGAATGGTATGTGTTTTCAAATCCTTTCATTAATTCAAGTTCAATAGAAAGTTTCAAGTTTGAAACTAATTTTTCAATTGCGATTTAGGTTGTTTGGAACCACAAATGATTGGTTGTGGGAGATGTAGTTCATCTCACTATAGAATATTATCATATTTAAACACATCATCACACAACAAAGGCATCGAAGTTGGTAGAGGCTTACCACCAAGTTCATGGCTTTAATGATGATGGTCTTTAAGTTAGTTAAATGATTTTTCTGCATTTTTTAAAGCTCTTTAAACATTATTGGTTACATTGATGTGGTTAGCATATTCTTCAAGAAAGTTTTTGGCACTTATCAATATAATTTTTCACAAATCATATTGAAAATCATTTTTTGTAACCATGTTTTGTGATGTAATACCTTAATTTACTAAGTCCTCAATACATACACAAAAAAATGATTCCACAATATTTCTAAAAATACAAAAAACCATCAAGACAAAAGATGCAATACTCATATTCTCAATGTTTATTTGTCATTGAAATAAACACAACATTTGCAATACTCACATTGGGGTCACAAAACCAAAACTATATTAAAGGTATACAAAATACAATACCTACATTAGGGTCACAAATCAAATTGGATTGAAGGTATTCAAAGTGTAATACCCACATGGCATTCACAAATCACACACTAAGTTTTTCATCTTCAAATGTAATACTTGCATAGGGATCACAATGTAACGTGGAGGCAAGTTTGGGACAACAAAAATGCAAAAATGCAACAAAACTTGGGAGCTTCTCAAGTGATTTTTTTTTTTTTTAATTGTTTCCCCTATTTGTGCCTTTTTTGCAAAAAAATTTATTTGTCTCTTATTTGGGGTTTTTTTTTCATTTTGTGTTTCTTTTTTATTATTTATTTATTTATTTATTTATTTTAATATTTGCATGTTGTTTTTTTACTAACAAAAACCTTAATACCTTTATTTATTAATGCATGTTCGCATTTGTGAATTAAATTGTGTGGAACCACCAAGGATGAGTTTGTGATCAACATAATTCATTTTCACATTTAACACCAACAATTGTACACATATCACCATGTTACAAAGGCGACTAAAGAAATTGTAATTTATTGCCAAATTCATGACATTATAAATGAAGAAACTAATGATAGAAAAAGATCTTCTGTGAAAAGGGAATAGCATGACATTATTTCTTTTTTTTGCATTAACATGGATTTGTTGATTTACATTTTTTTTAACACAATTTTTATGGTTTGGTGCATTTTGCATGCAATTTATGTGTAGATAAAAACTAAAAGTTAGGTTATGCCATTTGGTATTATGGCAACCAATAACATGTGAATGTTTTCCAAAAGATCTTAGTGAAATTTTGAATTTCAAGTTTACTTCAAAATTTTCATTAATTCATTTAAATATTGCTTCTTTACCAAATCAAATTTTGTTATGTTAGTCACAAAAAATATGAAACATTAACAATAAACATAACAATTTTTTGGGAATGCAATACCTACATGTGACTATTTCATATTGCATCCTAAAATGTTTTCACCCCATAATACTCGCATCAACCTCCCAAAATTTTCATTGGTTTTTTTGGTCCACTATGCAATTCCCACATCCATAATCGTTAAACTACATTTTGTATCGTTACCACTTCGTAATACCCACATTGGATTCCCAAGTTCTTCATTGGTTTTTTTGGATGACTATGTCATACCTACATATTGGTCATAAAATGTTCGCTATTATATTAACCGATTATGTAATATGTGCATACCTACATTTTTTCCCAATTCAAAATTCATTTATGTTCACATATTGCATGTGTCATGTTCAACATGTGGTTTTGGCATAATACCAATGTGCATATTGCATTTTGAAGTCAATGGTTCACCTAAAGTAAACTTGAACCAAGAAATGTTAATTTTGGCATGACCCTTGATGTGGATATTGTATATTGGATAATTAATACAACTTGTTCATGGTAGATGAAGGTATTGCATTGTGATTTAAGGTGGGTTAATGAAATTTATCCATTTAAAAAGGGTATTGCGAAATCATTTCAAAAGTGTGTTGAAATTGCATTCAACCTTAAAAACATTGATTTTTGCAATACCTTCATTAACAATAATCATCACCTTCCATAGTACCTTTAAGATTCCCTTATGTGTAAACAATACCAAAGATGTAGTAATTTAGTCAAAAAATAAAAAAGGTTTTAGTGAAAGGTAAAAATTTAATGAAGAAAATATATTAGTTTTGTCAAAAGATGAAGGTTTAACTAGGAAATAAAAAGGTTTTGTTGAGAGGTGTAAGTTTAGCCAAAAAAAAATATTAATTTTGTCAAAATACAAATGTTTAATTAAGAAAAGATATTGGTTTCACCAAACGATAGAAGTTTAACCAATAAGTAAAAGGGTTTTGTCGAAAGGTGTAAATTTAGCCAAGAAAGAATATTAATTTTGCTGAAAGATAGGGGTTTAGCCAGAAAATGGGAAAGGTTATGCTGAGAGGTAATGGTATAGCCAATAAGTAAAAATAAAATTTCAAAAAATAAAAATTCAACAAAGAAAGGATATTAGTTTTGCCAAAAGGTTGAAATTTTGGTGAAAGGTGGAAGTTTAGCCAAGTAAATATATTAGTTTTGCTAAGAAACAAAGGGTTTAACTAAGAAAAGGTAAAGGTTTTGCTAAGAGGTAACAATTTAACCAATAAATAAAGAGGTTTTGATACGAAATAAAAGTTTAACTAAGAAATAAAAAGGTTTTTTACTAACTAATGCTTAGCTTGGAAGTAGAAATTTTTTATCGAGATATAAAATTTAGCTAGGAAAAGATTTTTTTTGCCACGGAAAAATAAAAATTTTGTTTAAAGGTAAAGAAAATATAGAGGTTGAACCAAAAAATAAAGAAATTTTGTCAAAAAGTAGAAGGTTAGCCATAAAAATATATAAGTTTTTGCCAAAAACTAAAGGTTTAGCCAAGAAAAAATAAAAGCTTTTGCCCAAAGGGTAAAAATTGAAGTAATGAAAAAATAGAGTGTAGGTAGATAGGTAGGAGGGGGGCTCGGTTGTTAATTGGTAGGTAAGGCCTATAGATTGGTAGGATAGTTAAATCAATAAAATAGTTAGGTCAATTGGGTAACTAAATAGGAAGGTATGAAAGTTAGGTTGAAAGAAAAATAACCCCCAAAACAAACTCATTGGTCAAAAACTAAAAAGTTGATTGACTAAAGTTGAATGAAAAAATTGCAACCCATCCCATAGATAAAATGGCCAACTGGTGCATTATAGCTAACATTTTTGCATTTAAATGTAGCAATAACTCCAAGACCTTTCACCTCCAATTTCCAAACATTAAAAGTAAGTCCTCTCTCATGAAGTTTAAAGGGAGGCTAACAAGCAACAAGTCATTGAAAGGCTTGGGAAAGAGACCCTTGAATGTGTTGTCATGTTGTTTATGGGTGCATGTAGCTTCAACATTACCACCACTAACCTTTGCTACTGCTTGCATAGATGTCATGGTGATGGAAAACTTTTCCAAATCCAAGTTTGAAGCTCCTGTCAACTTTTGCATAGACTCCAAAAAAATTGGATGTGTTAGCTGGCACAAAAGTTGTTGTGGATGTAATTTCTTGAGTGTTAATTGTGGAAGCCATAGATTTTAAACCAAAAAAGCTTCAAGGTTATTTCTTAGAAATTGATTGAAACAACAAAGGGGGATTCACTCCTCCTCTTCCTTCTTATGGCTAAGTTTTTCATCTTGGGGGGGATGTTGTAAACCTTAGTTTTTGCCTCTTACCCACTTCATTCACAAAATATAAAGTACAAAAATTACTACCATTGCTCTTTGCGCACATATTAGGCCGTTGTTGTTGTTGCATCGTTAAGGAGCTATTATTCAACTATTGGGCAAGGGTAAATGGGGTAGGGTTACTGTTTAGGGCAGGGGTTAAGGTTTAGGTCAAGGGTTAAAGTTTAAGGCATGGGTCAAAGTTTAGGGTTTAGGGCAAGGTTAAGGTTTAAGGTGGGGTTAGGGTTTAGGGATTGGGAAGAAATTTAAAGACTTCTTTCATAGCCCTAGGGTGTACTTGAGTTCAAGTCCCCCAAGTTCTAAGCATATTTTTAAAGCTTCCGTAGGTAGGTAAGTAGGTATTTTTTAGGTGGTTTTGAAAGGACCTATCTTTTCAAATAACCTTTGAGGCCTTGCGAGTCAAACATCATTAAAGTTTGTGGATTTTCAAAGACTATCAATGCTAAGGTTTGAAGGCCTAACCAATTGTTAAGAACCTTAGAAAATTCTTTTGTCTTATGTAAATAAAAAATTAAAATTATACAAAACCTCATAAAAATAGAACTTTTTTTCAAAATCAAATTGAAATCACAAAATAGCCTTTCACAAATACTCTTGTACAACTATGAATTGAATTATTTTACACTAGACTTCCAAAGTTGTGATCCAACAATAAATAAATTTAAAACGCACAAACAAAAATTAAATTTTATCAACATTCATAATTCTTGATTTCATTGATTTTTTTGGATTAATTAAAATATGCTTGTGTGAAAATTTTATAATTTTGCAAAAAATTGAAAATGCGTACTCAAAATTTTGTTTTCACTTTGTTTTAAACATTGACCTCATTTGGAACTACCATGGAAGGCCCTATGTACACAATGACATATTTGTTGCTACAAGGTCCCAATTCATGTATCATGAATATTCTCCTTATAATTTCATGTTTTTCATATGTGAATTTCATACACAAACTAACACGAATTTTAGATAACATTCATTAAAAGCAAGTTGAGATTGAAAGTTTGTCGCAAATTATGATTGATGGGTCTCTTTGCAAATGCAATGAATGCAATTCCATTGCAAGGGCAAGTAGGCAAACCCTTTTGAATAAAAATGGAAATAAGTAAAATTTTTAAAATTCACCTTTTGTATGCACTTTAATTCTTGGGTTTTAAGAATGGGAAGGTTGAATGCAATAGGGGAGAGAAAAGTTTCTTAACACCCAATAGTCACATGGAAGTTGTTATAAAAAAAAACCATAAGTGATTATAAAATGATAGCGTTTGGCCATTTCCACTATCTTTTAACCAACATTTTTGAAAGTTTGCTTGAATCCAATTATTCTTTCAATTGAAAGAACACATTTGAACTTTGGATTTGAATCATCATAGCCATCCTTTCACACCTCGAATCAACATTTTCAAACATGTCCTTCCACTTTTTCATTTCCATTTATCATTTTTTTCATTGTTTTTTGATTGGCCAAATTTCACCAAAATTTTTAATTTTAATTTAAAATTCATAAAATAAGTGATTTCAGAGGTTTTAAGTTGCCAAAAGTGAGAAAAGGAAAAGAAAATTTTGCCATATTCATATATTTGGTTTTCATTTGTAGCCAAGAATATAAAAAATTGATTGAGTTTTTTAAAATTATTTTATAATTAGATTAGCTAAATCTTCCTAGGAACAATCACCATTTTTTCTACATCTTCCTATGGATGACAAACATTTTGCTACAAAAACAAATTCCTTAAAAAAATGTTTCTCATAATATGATCAATTGTTTGTTTTATTATTTGACTTTTTTCTCTTTTGTTTTGTCACATTGAAATCTCCTAGAAGAGGAGGCCTCCATCCATGATCTTGGTACCATTGGAAATCTCTTGATGATTAGTAATGCATCAAGGTGGTTTTATAAAATTTGGACATATAAGGTGTGAGATATTATATTAAGAACAATTGAATTACACATTGGCCAAAGGAATCAAATCAATGATGGATGTAATATGTTCTTGATGAGGTTTGAGTTTTCATGAATGAAATTGCTTAATGGATGAAATGAATTATATGCATGAAAGTCATCTTACAAATGAAATTGGTCACAAGCATAATGTCAATAAATATGAATGAAATTAAATCACACCAAGTTATCATATATGGACAAATTTGTGTTCATAAAAATGAAGTTAATTAATTAGATAAAATGAAAATATTCATGTTTTTGTTGACAATGTATATGATAAGATGTACCACATGGATGAAATTCAATGACATGGATCAATTGGTCAATTGTTTAGTCTTGAACAATTACATAATCCTTTTCATACTTGGGCCAATGGCACATGGCACACTAATGTATGTGAAAATGATTAAAATAAACCTTACATAATAATTTAATGTGACATTTAAAGGTCATAAGATTTTCTTACATATCATGGAGACTTATATATTTCATGCTTAAGGAAGGTAATTTGTTTATTTTGTTAGTTTGTCACTTTGAGATCTCCGAAATCATGGTGCCCTTTACTAATACATGCGTTTGGTATTGTTGGAAAACCTTTGATGGGTATAGCAATGCACTGAGCTAATTTTGTAATGTTTAAACCTACAATACAAGGTTCTTGAAAATTGAACACTTTTGTCATTAAAAAATTTAATTAAAAAAAACTAGAATTTAAAAAAAATTAGGGCACACTTTTGGTATTGTTAAAAATTGCTCAACAAGTAGAATCTTATGGAGGAGTTTTCATAATTTTTAGACCTAAATTGTAGGAAATCAGAATTTTGGATAATCCTTGTCATTGAAATTTCAAAATCCAAATTCATATTAGTGAGTTAATGATTTCATGTTCCGGTTAATGGCACAAGCCACATTATTACTTTAATGATGATGATTTGTTAGAATTAGTTTAGGTAAGATGACTATAAGATCTCGTAGTATTTCATCATACCAAATTATAGCTTGGAACTTGTTTAGCCCATTCCCAAATAAAGTACCATGAAAAGGTGTCTTTTCATATGTGTATTTTTGAAGTTTTTTTTTGTAACATCATATTTATGAGCATATTTTCAACACCTTATCCACCAATTTGCATCCCACTTCTTTTCAATTGAATTTGAATTCAAATCAATTGAATCTTAATTCAACTTTTGAATTGGAATTCAATTCAATCAAATCTAAATTCAATTAAATTCCAATTCAAGGTGTATGAAATGTCATTCAATATTTTCATTCAAATGAAACTTAATCTCCACAAAATCAATTCATTTTTTCCATCAATTGATTGTCATTAGTAATGTGTAATAGCACGGAACCCAAGTTGTTAATTGAAAAATCAATTTAACATAATCATAATACATTGATATAAGGTTTATGATAAAAGCTTGAAATAAAAAATTATATCAATACATACATATCATGAAGATAACAATGTTTTGACCTTTTCCTAAATCATGAATAGGACCTTGGTCGTGCAATTTTAGTACATGTCTTGGGCATTAGGTGTCCAACTATATACAAATATATTTTGTTATTTATTAAGGAGGGTTGTTTGTTTGTTTGTCTGTCATGTTGAGATTTTTAAAATGAGATTGCCTCTTGTCGCACTCTTGCTACCAATGAGTAGGGGAGCACCAGGGTGGTTTTGTAACATTTAGACCTACCATGGGAGAATTATTAAATATTGAACAATTTGTCATTAAAAATTCAATAAGATCAAACTAAAAATTGAAGTAAAATTATGGTTCACTCTCATCAAGGTTTTTCTTTTTGACAATTTTTTTCCTTTGTGACAAAACAAAGCGGTTAAAACCCATCCAAAGGATTTTTTTTTGGGAAAAAGAGGCCAAAAGTTGACATATTTCAAGGAAACAAAAGTTGAATTTGTCATATTTAGACCATAGATTCATGTATAAGGTGAGCTTTGGGGAAAAAAAAAAAAAAAAACTACTTTTTCTCTCTAACCTCTAATGAAATTTGACCACGTCCTCTTGTGGATGATCACCTGTTGAACCTACTTCACAAAAGAAAAAGAAACAGAAAATTTATTTATTTATTTATTTAAAACAACCTGACTTTTGTACTGTTGGAAAGCCCTCAATGAGCAGGATTTTATGGAGGTGATTTCATAATTCTTAGACTTATTAAAGTTATCTGTAAAGTAGCCCTGTCTTTGGGCCTCCTTTCACCCCCTATCCCCTCTTTCAGTGGTATCCGGAAACTAAAGACATTTTATTAAATCTCAGTATGAAATGCTGCAACTCAGTGTGAAGAAAATGCTGAAACTCAGCATTTAATACAGGAGCCGCGAGACTAGTTATAGTAGTTGTACAGTTAGGAGCAGTGAAAATTATATGTAGCAGCAGTGGAGGCGCTCAGGAAAAAGGAAAGACAGGATGAAACTAACTCAGTTTATCACCAAAATCGATGCTTTTCTGAGTTTCATCCCCCGTTGAATGCTAATGTCCTTTTTTTGCAGGTTTTTTTTTTAAAAATCTCACCTTGTGTATGACCAAACTCAGGGTTAACATGTTTGGGAATCTCTATGGCTCCCTATTCAGAAGAGATGTTTGGTAATGGAGTTTTGAGATATTTTTGTCATTGGAAATTCAACTAAATTAACAAAGCAAACTGGTTTTTGAAAGGAGATATTAGTTGGATAATGAGTTCACACGTGGGCCAATGGTACAGGCCACACTACTACCTAGTTTGGTATCTTTGAATATACACATGCTTCTTTCCATACACAAACTCAGGGTCAACTAAAATTGACCATGGTTTACACACACAGATCAAGTCGGTAACTTGGTAACTGACCTCTTCTTGCTCAACTCAAGGGTAGTTTGTTTGTTGGAAACCTTCCCAACGACAACGGCGCCTTGTTGCAATGGAATCCTTTCTGGTGTCCAGCAGTGGTACAGGGAGCTTGTGCAGTGCAGTTTTCGGAGGGAGGAACATTCTATCATGCGACAATTCCCGAAACTTGCAGAGAAGTAGTAGTGGTAGTAGTAGTAGTAGTAGTAGTAGTAGAAGAAGAAGAAGAAGCAGCAGCAGCAGTAGCTCATCCTCTTTCTCGCCAAGATGTTATTCTGAATCTGCTGACCTACCCTCCTCCACAGGTGAGTTCTTTTTTCTCTTTCCTTAAACCCTTTCTTTTCATGCGTTACGTTCTTCATATATTCCTAGCCCTAAGCTTCAATCCAGGCTTCAATCCAGGCTTCAACCCTCCACCTGTGAGCTCTGCTTTCTCTCTCCTTGAACCCTTCTTCAGCACACATTCTTCATACAACCCAAACCCTAATCTCCATTCCAGGCTGAACCCTCCACACCTGAGCTCTGCTTTCTCTCTCCTTCAACCCTTCTTCATGCACACATTCTTCATATAACCCAAACCCTAATCTCTCGTTCTTCATATGGCCCAAACCCTAATTTTCAATCCCAGAACCCTTCACAGGTGAGCTCTGCTTTCTCTCTCCTTGAACCCTTCATCATGCACACATTCTTCATGTAACCCAAACCCTAATCTTCAATCCAGCCTGAACTCTGCTTTCCCTCTCCTTGAACCCTTCTTCATGCACACACTCCTTCTTATAACCTTAATCTTCAATCCAGGCTGAACCCGACACAGGTGAGCTCTGCTTTCTCTCTCCTTGAATCTTTCTTCATGTACACATTCTTCGTGTAACCAAAACCCTAATCTTCAATCCAACCTGAACCTTGCACATCTGAGCTCCGTTTTCCCACTCCTTGAACCCTTCTTCATGCACACATTCCTCATATAACCCAAACCCTAAGCTTCAATCCAGGCTGAACCCTCCACAGGTGAGCTTTGCTTTCTCTCTCCTTGAACCCTTCTTCATGCACACATTCTTTCATATAACCCAAACCCTAAGCTTCACTCCCTGAAAGCCATGTCATACATTGAAATCCAAAGCCCAAATTGTGATTGATTGCTAAATTCTGGAACCCTGTTTTGTGAATTGCTAAAAATAAAAATAAAACTTTGCAGATCCTTTGCTAGTGAGGGCAGCAAGGGGGGAGAAAGTGGAACGACCTCCAGCATGGATGATGCGACAGGCAGGGCGCTATATGGCAAGCTACCGCAAGCTTGTGGAGACTTTTCCTTCCTTCCGAGAACGCTCTGAGACAACTGACCTGATTGTGAAAATCTCTCTGCAACCTTGGGAAGCTTTCAGACCAGATGGTGTCATTTTATTCTCTGATATTCTTACACCGCTTCCAGCCATTGGTATCCAATTTGACATTGATGAGACAAAGGGCCCGCTTCTTGATACTCCAATCCAATCAGAGGAAGGTCTTCAAGCACTACACAAGATTGATCTTGACAAAGTTCATTTTGTTGGGGAGTCATTGAGCATTTTACGGAATGAGGTTTGTCACCTTGTGCCACCCTTATTCAAGCATGCAGGTTTCTTTGTCATCTGTTGGTCTTGTTTGTGGTACAAAGAAATTGGTCACTGAGGATACAGAGCTTGCCATAAAATCATAAAGTCACAAAAGAGTGCTTGTTCAATCACTCTTACGCATGGTCTGCATTCAGTAGGTGCAGAATCAGCTTCCTTTTCATCTCTCTATAGTTGGACTTACTTACTTTGAGAATGTCTTGGGTAGCTAAATCATGAAGCACATCTTTTTGCGAATTCTTTGCTTCTCAAAGCTCAAATTGTTTCTCAGTAAAACAGGTTTTTGCATGGCAGGATGTGTAAAGTTCTGTGGTGGCATTTTTGTTCAGGTTGGAAATGGAGCTGCGGTTCTAGGGTTTGTAGGGTCACCCTGGACTTTGGCAACCTATATTGTGGAGGGAAAGACTACACGCACTTATACCAAAATCAAGACAATGACACACCAGGCACCTGATCTACTGCACTCGATCCTCTCCCATTTGGCCCAGGAAATTGCAGAGTATGTCATTTTCCAAGTCAAAGCAGGTGCCCAATGTATCCAGATTTTTGATTCATGGGGCGGTCAACTTCCACCACACCAATGGGACCGTTGGTCTAAGCCCTACATCCAACAGGTATGTATTGCTTCAGGTTCTTCATGCATCTGTAGGTGAATTGGGGCATGCATGATGTTCTCTCATGTTGGATGATTCATGTGGCTTGGGCACCAAGGTACAACAAATAGCCTGGAGAATCTCAATTCCAAAATATTAATGTCTGATGAATGTGTGATTTACACTTGAATTTTTAGGAAACCCATCTAAAGTTCCTGGTAAAGAGATCAGCATTGGATGAACTTCAAAAACTTTCTAGTCAGTCTTTAAGATGGAAATTCAAAGAAATTGGATTTGAGGTGCCTCAAAGTGAAAAATTGTTTGCTCTGAAGAGACCTGAGACCTTGTATGGGAAACTTGAGAATTCATCATCTCTGAGAAGTAATTATTAACTTTCTACTGGAAAAATAGAGCTGTGGAAGAGTGCATCCATTTATTTATTTACTCCAAATAGAGGAAAAAAAAATCCATATTTCACTATCATACATACACTCACGAGCATTCTACAAGGAGTTACTTGAGAATGTGGGGAGGCTTGAAATTCTGGACATGAGTAAAGACTAGTCTGAAGACAGAGATCATTTTTCTTCATGCTATGGTGATTTGAATCTGGGGTATGCATTTCTTAGATTTGGAAGCTGGTCATATGCATTGCATGATAAGAATTGGAGAGGTGTTACAAACTAATTAGGACTAGCAACATGATAGGGCAATGCAATGAACCTACCTGAAGACTGAAACTAATGATCAATGGTTTGATCCAAATTTGTGAAACAGGTGGTGAGTAGGGTACAAGAGGCATGCCCAGGGGTGCCTCTGGTCCTATATGCAAATGGGAATGGTGGTTTGCTTGAGAGAATGCGATCAACTGAGGTTGATGTTATTGGCCTTGATTGGACTGTTGATATGGCTGATGCCCGCAAGCGATTAGGTTTCTCTGTAGCTGTGCAAGGCAATGTTGACCCTGCTGTGTTATTTGCTCCTCTACCAGCAGTCACAGAGGCTATTGAAAGGTGATTTTTCTTCTGTTATTTTTTTGGTTTCTCTGAGCACATGCAGAATGAAGCCTTGAATTGCCAATTGCTTAATTGATAGGCAATCCATCATCACTTAATGTACCATCTGTACCCAACAAAGCTAGTTTTTCTTAGTTACTTTGCAGAAACCTTCAGTCCCCTAAGTTTTTTGTGTAAATAGATAATCCTATACCCTTCATTGGTTAGCTACGTGGATTGCAGAATCTGCATTTTTGAGAAATTTCATTTGAACTTTTGCTCTATTTATAGAGCAACAAGAGTTGTGCAGAGTTGGACCTGTGATTTCAACTAGGATATGAGGTGTGAAATCTCTGTTTCTGAATGTTTGTGTTGACCCATATTCTTGGTTTACATTTTGCAATTGGACAGTGTTGTGCGCAAAGCAGGAGATCGGGGCCATATCCTCAATTTGGGGCATGGTGTTCTTGTGGGCACTCCAGAGGACAGTGTTGCACACTTTTTCAACACTGCTCGAAGCCTCTCCTATGACAGCATTCGTTTATCTGAAGCTGCACCTGAAATGGTAGCATCAAGCACATCTTGACTTAGACATCACAAAGTTTTGTTCTAGTAGAAGTTACAGGAAATTATTTAGACCTCATTTAGAGTTAGTTGAAAAACTAGAGTTAAGCTAGTCAGCAGAATCTTTTCAGTAGAATCTTTTGAGACAAATTCTTCATTGAAGATCTGATGTTACCAGGGTGACATCCATTGTATCAAATTGACTTTGATCCTTTGGTGATGTGGAAACATAAGAAAAGAAGACTGTGAAATTGTGTACGAGGGGCCTACTCAAAGTTTGGCTTTGTGGAAAATTTGAACTGATGCTCAGCAGAGGTGGACTTCTGGGCATCACAACATTGACACTTCGGTGCATGAAGACGAGCATGAATTGATGAACTTTCTCCCAGATGACATCAATGACCACTTGCTGCACCAATGCATTGCATGAAATTGAGGCCTGTGGCTAGTGGGTGAGGGTCTTAGTTTTGCTATCCTTTTTTGGGTCTTTTGTTGGACCGCACAACCATCCAACCCCAATCCCCACCTTCATTCCATCCTCACTTGCATTAGTATGGGCTTGTGTTTCAACCATAGATATCCTTGTGCTTTTCATTTAGCTTTTTGATGTCCTTGTCTATATGCCCGACCCCCAATGCCCTACGACACAAAGTTCAACAAGCATTTTGGACACCACTAGATAGTTTGGACATGACCCTTTCAGCATGGCATCTTGGCATTTGTTCCTATTGTTATCTCCATGGTGTTTTGACATTACCTCTGTGTGAAGGAGCATTTGGGCATAAAAAAAATTCAGTTCAACCTAGGCATTTCCTAGGAAGGATTGGGAAAATTTGCAAGATGAATAGTTCTTGTTGGTTGAAGCTTTGACAACAAGTTCATGTTCAATAGCTGCTTAGCAACATGACCCTTAGCTGTAAATGTTTTCATTACAGCCTTGTCATTGGGCTTGCATGGGAATATTCGTGTGCCACATGTGCCCTAGCACCTTATCCCCCACCCTCCCCCACCTCTTCTAACACCATATTGACCCTCACACCACTTCATCCAAATTTTCTTCCCTTTTTTTTGGAAAACTTCAAACTAGACTAAAATCGAGGTTTTTTTTTTGACACCTTTAAGTTGACATTCCATTGCATGCCCCATTTGTCTACTTACTTGTGGTCTTTTTTAGAATGGTGTTCAAACACCTTGTAGACAATTCCAATCTAGAAAGATTCTATTAATGTTTTGCACAACTATTTTAATTGTGCTTAAACTGAGTTTTAGTATTAAAAAAAAACACCTTAACAAGATCACTATATAGTAAAAAAGGAATAATAATTTCAAACAATGATTAAGATTAGTATCTTAATCATATTGGACATGACTAAGTTGCTAGTTGCTGACACCTATCATGTCCATTTTGATTAAAATTAGTAGATGTTAATTGATGTGATTAGTTTGTTTTGACTAAAAAATAGCATATGCTAGTTGACACAACTTGTTTTTTTTAACTCAAAAATAGCATATTAAATCAAGTAATTAATTACAATTGAAAGTAATTTGTAATTACACTTATTAGGGATGTAAAATGTAGGCCTCTCTCCTCTAGGCATGTAGGCCTTAAAGCAAAAAGAAGGTGTCACAAGAGGGACTTGAACCCCTCACCTCCATAATGAGGAGCCAAGGTATTAACCATTCAACTGTCACTTCATATGATGTCAAATGATGTCATAACAAAATACACTCATTTTGAATTTAACATTTATCCTTCAAGTCATGACATATATGTGAACACATAATTGTAAATATGAATCAATGTTGTTACTAGGTAGGTAGATAGCAAATGTTTCATTTGACCTACTTACAAACTACCCATGTATTATCTAATTATTTATGTATGTATTACCTACCTCTTATATATATACCTATATGTCTACCTATTACCAACCCCAACCTACCTATATTACCAATCTAAAACCTACTTACCCACACATTTAAAGGTTGAAACACCTACATGCCTAAGGGGCCTACACACTTAAACTTGATAGATGTATATAAACAACAACTTCCATGACTAAATTTTAACATATATAATATGTAACAAGCCACATCACCCATGGAATGACTAAAATTAATCGTGTTATAATAAGCATTAATGTCATGTAAACATGACCTAATCAATGTGTAACTAACATTGTCAAATTTGACTAAAAATTTTAGTTGATTTAGTTAAATAACATGCCTCCTTTTTGGAAATGGCAAAATAAATAGAAAAAAATGCCCCTTCAATCATTTCAGGCAAATCAATTTAGTGATGTCAATCATTATAATCATACTGCTAAAAACATAAAAGACATGATTTTGTAATAATGTATTCCACTTTTGTCATGTGTGGACAAGATGGATACCTAGGGCATTTCTATAATGTATATGTAGTAATGTTAAAGGCTTTATTTGATTATGGGGGTTTGAGGCTTGAAGATCTTGTACAAATAAACTCATATGTATGGACTTTGATGGGGGATTTGTATTTAAAGGTCACTAAAGTGACAATACCATCCAAATAAAGGAACAAGTTGAATCATTTTTGTTGGGTGGAACAAGATGATAGAATCACATTCACCATTTTGGGAGAGTGTTGTTTGAATGTTTTCAAAATATTTTTTTAATCATAAGAAAACCTTATGATCTAAAAAATGTTACATTATACTATTACATAAAAACATGTTTAAAAAATTTCCCTAAAAATAAAAGTCTTTACAATGTTTAATGAATGTTTTTGACTATTTTATATTCATTAAATTCATTTCAAATCATATCACATGTTTCCATAATATATCAAAAACATTTTCATAAATTCTTTTGAATGATTTACAACAGTAAAATAATTTTTGACCCAAAAATGTCAAAGCTAAAACATTTGTTACACTTGGTTTGGTTCCTACTAGTGTGATTGCACCTTATTGTGTTCATGGTACCAATTTGGCAATCATAATTTTATCAAAATTGAAGTTGGTGCATCAATTGGAAGTATTTTTACAATCCCTTTATGGGAATTTTGCCCATCCCCCTATGAAAATATTTGAATTTCAAAAGCTTGTTAAGAGTATGGAGATAGCAAGTAACAAACTCTGAAAAAATGTGAAAACCATGTGGATTAACATGTTTAGTCTTGCCAATTACAAGGTTAATTATGCATAATACTACTATTTTTGGTTGTCAAAATGCATGCAAATGTTGCTAAGTCCAACCTTGCATCTAAGAATGTGGCTTTGTTATGTGACTTGGATCTAATGTTGGGGCTCCATGCCATTATGCTTTTGCACAAAGGTGGGATGTTTTCATATTTGATTTAATGGATCTCATGAAGTTATGCCATGTGGAACTCTACTAATTATATTGTGATCCATATAACATGTTTGATGACCTTACGTTTGAAGGATTCACTACTTTGGAAGATAATCCTAGTGATCCTTTGACCCTTGTGTGGTGCACTGAATTGAACAATGGAACTAAGTCCAACTACTTGGCCTTTTACTTCATACTTGGGTAGCAACCACAATGGGGTAGAAAAGTTAGTTATTCATGATACACATGAAACAAGGATTTGTTAATGTGAAACTTGTATGTGAATAGGTTGTTAATAACCTTATTTTTGAGTTTAAAAACAATTCCCAAAGCATGAAGTGATCACATTTTCAAAAAATATATCCTTGGTTTTGGGCTACCTAACCTATGGAAGCTAAAGAAAAATTCCATTAGGCCTTGAATGTGGTGAAAGTTGCATTTTATGTTACATGCAAAGTTGGTGAAAAAGGGGTTTGGGCAACTTTCAATTTTGTCAAATAGCCAATTGCATGTTTAAAATAGGTGTACATTCATTCTAGAATTCACCATAAGTTCAATAAATGGTTGCTTGTTTGATTTCTATGTAAGGAAAAATCCAACTAAAAGATTTACTTGGAAATTGAGTGGCCAACAAAAAACTTGGTACATTAAAAAAAATAATGGTCTATCCTACTTGTGGTTAGTTACATTGTTTAACCCCTTCCTTTTTTCAAAAAGATTCCTTTTCATGATTTGACTCCTTTTTTTTCAAGATTTTGGATGCCTTTCAAGTCTAGGGTCTTTTGAATAGCCCAAATGTTATTTGAGTTCACAAACATGCCTCTTTCCCAATATCCCTCATAGGTATCGAACTCATTTTAACAACTACCATTGCCCCAATACCCTAATTAAGAAGTTGAACTTTAATAATGTCAATTATAGCCTCTAGGTTTTTAGTTGAACAACATCATCTCCTCAAAACTTTGATTCAAGTTGATGAAGGCACCTTCCCTTTCCAACAACACTTGAAAGCAGCCAACAATCTTTTATTATTATTAACACATGCATGTTTTCCTCCCTTTGGACAACTTACTACTCAACACATGGTTTGATTTCATGGTTCCATCTCAAAATGCTTGCATTATCACACCTTTTTAGCATGCTCTTTGAAGAAATGCTTGATGCACACCAAGCCCACATGTTGTCATGTAGAGCCTTGGGTTAGGTGCATGATTCATAACACAACTTGCTTCCAAATGTTTTGGTTGTTTTCAACAATTCTTTCCATCACATCTTAAATTCAACTAAGTTTTTCCCCTCTTTCAATTGTAGGCGTTTCTTGATATGTGTGTACCCAACCCATTGAGTCAATGGGTATCCACCTTTTGCAATGTGCCCATGGCAATGAAGGTACAAGAACATCTTGATGCAATGTGTGACACCTATGCATCCATCACTCAAGAAGTTGGCTTGCATGTGGGATGTGAACATCTACTTGTGCTTCCTACACCCACTCTCAACTTTTCTCGTCAATGAATGGACATTGTTTTCTCAAAAGATGGGGTTTGCACCCTAATTAATATCATTGTAACCAATCTTACAAAAACACACTTATTTCATCAATCATTGTTCTACTTGAGGTTTCAAGACTTTAGAGGCAACACATGTTGAAAGAAAAAGTCATCTTAATTGGCACCCAATAGATCAATTCCTCCTTTTAACAATTGAGATATTTAGTTATTTGCACAAATAAGTGAACATTTTCTTACATAATTGTGCCAATGACCCTTGGAGTATGAAAAGGTTTGAAGTCCCTCAACTTTCTAGCTTGGTTATATTCCTTTGCTAAAGACTTTCCATTACCCGAAAAGAATGCAAGTATCCTCCATCTGAAGTCAAACAACGATAGTAGGTTTAGCTACCTTTCGATTCCCCCCCTTTGCAACACAGGTACCATTTTCATCAATTGACTTCATGCAAGGAGTTGGTGATTGAATGACAACACTGACTATCACATCCTAATGTCAGCCAAGGCATTTGGAGTAAAAAGAATTTCAAAATACTTCAGGCACACCTGCATTTCAGGATCTTGTCAAGCCCCATTGTGACCAAGGTATTATCTAAGAATAGTTCCACCAGTAATACTGTAATGGGGTATAAACAGCTATTCAAATGAAATTTAGGCTTTGAATTGCATGAAACTACATTTGAACTTGTAAATATGTTATAAGTTACAGAACCCTAAAGTCTGCAAATAACAGGATTCAAATAAATTTGTACTTCTATCAATTTGGACCAGATCTCTAATTTTCTTGTGGGTACCGTCTTTATGTCAATTAGAGCTATTCTAACAGTTATGGGTTGCTCCATATACACCTGCCACGCTTATATGATTCCCCAATCACCAAATGGACAATCCAGTCAAAACCAAGTACTTACTGGCTTTCATATCGCACCCAGGCCCAATAGAGATTTCTATAGTGACTCTTTGGAGACACCATAATGTTCAACTTTTAAGGGACTTAAAATGACCATTGCTGCATGCAATGGCTAGACCTTTTAGCCTTTTAGTCCTAGAAAATCCTTGGAATCTCTACTAGTAACTACAAGCTCCCAACCAAGAAGCCATTGTCATACACGTCCTAGAGAGGTCACATCATGATTCAGTCAATTGTATATCTTTGCAGAACAATAAGCACACACCCATTGCTTGACTGCGTCGGATTGAAAGATCTGGCTTCAAAGCTAGAACCACAATAAATCAACAACAGACAGGAATTCCTGTCAGATTCAGCACGGTATTTATAATTTGAATTGCCAAATGTCTTCTCACCGCTACAATGACTGAAGTGCCTGCTCTTGGCAATAATAAACTTTGCAGATAAGGCACAACCAAGATGGAAAAGAGTTACAAGTCTGGCACATCATGTTGGCTTGGCTTTATGCATCTTGATGTGAGCCTGCTGTGATAGCCGTCGCAGGCTCTTTTTATTCATACCCAAATCCCTGTCATCAAACAGATGTAGACAATCAGGACACATTTCCACCTATTTTTCTTCATGGTGATTGACCATACTTAAAACTGAGGAAATATTGTTGTGTATCATTGAAGTCACATCCTAGTGATGATAGCAAAAGTAAACTGCTCATCTCAAGTCTGTACAGCAAAAAAGCATCATGGTCCCAAAGAGACATTAACCTGTTATGTATGTACAAAGCCAGGTAGTAGATTGCCAGGATAAAGAGAGTGAAGAGAGATATGGCAAAGTACAGTGACTTGTTTTTATATATCTGCACAGCATCCAGAGAACAAAAGAGAAACTGTGAGTCACTTCACAACACCTCTAGTTTAGAGGGTGAGTTTAGAGGCAAAACCATCTTGTACCTTTTGTTTGTGTTTGGCACATCCTTGATGTAAAATGAGAGTGAACCCAGCTTGAATGATGATACACAGTATGATCCCAACAAGCAAGCTTCTTTCATAAAATAGCAAGTTTGGTGTTATGTGGTGTCCAGACTGTTACAATGATGGAGCAAACCAGCATTTTTGGCTAGGTAAAGAGAGAGACAAAATTGAGGAAAGAAACTCTTAGGCATCCCAGAATTGGGTGACTTAAGCAAGGCCATCATGGAAAACAGCAAATGAACTTTCACCGACAAGATATCATCATCCACTGAGAACATTTGAAGGAACAATTGAGCATACCCCACTCCCGCGAGCAAAGGGCTTTAATCGTTTGTCACAAGTATGTGCATCACAAAACTGGCGTTTGAAGAAATCTGCCAAGCACCCCAAAATTATATTCACATCCATAAGTTTAGATGCATAATCACACCACAGCCATTAAATAGTCAAGTACCAGACAGACAGACAGAAAGTACTCATAGGCCTGGACTTTCATGGCCATAGAAAGCACACCAGTTTGAACAGAGCAAGTCAACTTTAATGAAGAAACACTTTTACAAAGGGATTAGGGAGGTGAAAGAGACAGAAAGTGAGGTCATGAGAACAGAGTACACACCATTCAACCGTTGTGCAACAGCACTTTGCTCAGTTGGGAAACAAGTGTTTGCTAACACCTGTCCAACACAAAACCCTGCTATAACTCAACTTCCATCATGCTCCAATGTCTAGAGAGCAGAACAAGGTCCTATACATATGATCCAGGGCACACAAGTGCTGTAACAACCAGATGTTCCCTATTTTTGTTTTCAAGATCAAAGCACAAAAAACCTCAGATTGTCCTCATTTTCCTTAATTGCTGTCCCTGCTATTATTGAATTTGCAATAGATTTTGTGCAATATCAACTTGTAATGAATTTCTGGACAAACTTTCAGACTCTGTACATGTACTAGATTCAATAAGCAAAACAACACAAGTGTACCATGTTAGCCCAAGTCAATAGTGAGAACGAGATTGTAGGGAATCAGTAGATGACCTCACAAAGATGGAGGTTTCTGTCTACAACTGCAGGTTTACATGTCGCCTTCTTCCGCTTTGAATTTGACAAACTATCAAAGTAATCACAATGCAATGCTCCACATAGATCTGCCAAACACCGATTGGGGCTCTGTAAAACCAACACACTTCACATTGATTGATCAGTACAGGCAATGATTTGTTCCAGATCAAATGACACACAAGAAGGTCTAAACTCTAAACAAAATATCTTACCATATGCAAACAAGTCCCAATAACTCTTGCTGAATGCAGTAGCACAAGTACTACATGCAAGATAGCAATCAAAGTGCACCATACTCTTTCATGCCACAAATTTGATTGTTGTTCACTGCATGATGAAATATAAATATAAGTACACACAATTTCTTCTTAAGTCTGCAACCACTACAACCTTGGCTCTTGAGATGACAATGCATATGTGAAAGCAGCACTTTCAAAGGAGTAACTGACAGCGCACCGTATCAAGCATGCTACTATGCCGGTTATCAAAGTGAGTATCAAGAAAATTTTGTGTCCGAAACACTTTCTTGCAATAGCCACACTGCCACTGCATCGGGTGCAGCCGCTCAATTTTCTCCTCTTGCTCTCGGAAAATGTCATTGTCTGGGTGCAGGCGGCAGCTGGTGCTGGACAAGTTATACTGCTCAGCCTCCAAAAATGGCAGTAAATACTGTTCCAATATTGCACAACACACCACCATCATCTCTCTGGCACCTTAACTTTACAATTTCCTACCATAACAGCCATGCTAACCACACATGCTAAGCTGGCCACCTACCAAGAAAAGGAGTGCAAGAAGGATTAGAAAGCAAAAGGAATGGCATACCTCAGAAAGTATCTCCCGCACTATTCTAGTCCTGGACCTTGAGCAATGCACTCGTCCCTTCTCTTCTTCTTGCTTCCGCTGCCTGTTACCCACCTTCTCATTTATCAGTTGCTACTATTACCCTATGAATTGTTCCTCCATAATGCCTCGTGTGTCACATGAAGAATGAGAAACTTGAGGATTACTAGTAACGAGAATGACACAAATTGCAGATATGAATCTCAAGAGACTCACCTAATAAACCTCCTTCTACACACTTTGACACCATTTAATAATACAAGAAAAAACTAAGAAACTCCTCCCAATTGTTCCTTGACTGATGATACCTCCAAGTATTGGGAGGTTGACAACACGCACCTTTCCTCTGCTGTTGTGTAGCCATCCTGTACAATTGCAATTCAAGTAACGGAGTTAGGCGTGCCACAATACATAAACCCTATCACAACATAACTACTATCACATCCTGAATCAGGACTTGGAGAAAAATTTTGGAAGAAAAAAATCCCCAAAGCAAGCAGGTTTTCGGTCACGAGTGACAGGAGAAATGAAAGGAGTGTACCGCCGGTGCGATGAAGCTGTTGGAACATAGTGCCAAAGCGAAAACTAGCAGCAAACATGTTCTCCTACCCATCGTCTTCTTCCGCGTTCCTCTCAATTCTCAAATTTTCTTACCGATCCTAAGAACAGCCTAGAATTTCATCGAGATCATCTCAAACCTCAGCTGCGAGCTCCGACTCTTTCTTTCTGCCTCATGGCGCCGTCCCTCCGAACCTGTTCTTACTCCTCCGCCAACAACCAGAAAATCTAGAGAAACAAGGGCAACTAAAGAACTGGAAACAAGCCTCGGAGAAATTTCATCTTCTCCATAGACACTCAGTCCAACTGTCGGGAACACGCGATCGGAATTGCGTGAGGTTGGTTTACAGGCGTTGGGACATTACCCATTGCTTCACACTCTATCTCTCAACAACCACAGTGAAGCTCCAAACCCTAATTAGGGTTTGTGAAACCCTAATTCTCCAACTAATAGACATTTCATGTGTTCCCATGACTCAGTTTTGGTTCCCAACTGTGGGATCTGAACCCTGAACCCTCAATGTAAACCTGGTAAACTTTAACTGCAGTTAAACTCTCCAACTAGGAGGAACAATTAGGGATGGAGGAGGGATGAAAGGACATCAATCCCATTGAAATTCTGTTGTACCTTGGCTGGTTTTTCCTTTTGAAAAAAGTACCTTTCATCCCAGTTTTGACATTGTAAAACTTATTTGGAGATTTTTTTGGTGGGGGGTTTGAGTTTGGTTCTTACCAATTTTTAAACTTTTTGGTTTTGAATTTAACCCGAAAAAAATTTAAGTTAAAAAACTTTGAAGCTAGTTACAAATTTTCCCTTGTGTTAGAAATTGTATGAGTACATAGTTTTACATCAAATTCAAACAAGGGTATGTATAGGCAAGCAATTTAATAACAAATTAAAATTAATATTTCATTATAAAGTTCAATCTACTTATTAACTTTTTTTATTTAAAGATCTTGACCCTCATTTTTAAGAATTTTTTTTCATGGTTCTAGTTCTAATTTGGAATTTAGCAAAAGATTAATTCCATACTTTGATTCTTGTGTTCAATATAATAAAAACATGTCAACTTGGGTTCAAATCACAAGAACTTGACCTTGAACCTTTGGAGTTTACGAATTTTGTGTGGGTACCCAAATCCAAATGTATACTCAAATTCCAAATGTTAAAATTGGCATTTCTAAATTTAAGTATAAAAAAATGATTTAATTGGGTTCAAATTTTTCAAGGTGTACCAAAATCTTGTCACAATGTCACCCTTTTTGTATTTTTTACCTAGTTCTTTTCTATCACATAAAGAAACATTTATAGATGATTATAATGGAATCTAAAATTATAATGGTCTAAAATATAGTCCTTCTGAAATTTTTAACAACTTTTGATTCATTATTTTTTATGGAGATCAAAATATAAGGTAAAAAGAAATTGCAATAAAGATTAGGCCTTTTTTGTCCTATGTGGTACACCTTAAAAGATTTTCACCCAACTAGATTTAAATGTTAAGAATTCTTAGTAGGACCCTTATTTGTGAACCACCCCCACAATAAAATTAGGGTAAAATTCATAATCTTTTACCCACCTATTTTTTATGGTTCAAAAACCCCTAAAGATTTTTTCAGGTTTTAATGTCTTAGACGGGTTTTAATTTAATCCCATTTTTTCCTCTTGAAAACTTCACTCTTTTTGTATTTTTAATTTGTGTTTTGTGGCAACTCTTTGTATTTGTGGTTTCTTTTAAAGAGCTTGGGCATTGTGTTTGCATTTTTTGTTTTATTATCTTTGTAGCCTAGTTACATTTGTGTTTTGTGATAGTGCATTAGCTTTTTGTATTGCCTTTGTATTTCCTTTTGAAAACTTTATTGGTTTGTGTTTTGTGTCAACATATTTACATTGTGTGTGTTTTCGCTTTGCATTGTATGTGTAAGCATTACCCATCATACTCCTTAGCTTTAATTGTGTGTGTCATGGTGATTTGCATTTTCATTTTGCATTGTGTACATAAGCATTACACTTCATATTTTGATACACATCACACTTCATACTTTAATTATGTGTGTTTTGGTGGTTTATTTTCAATTTTTGGTGGTTTATTGCAACATTTTTGTTTTGTGTTATGTGCATTTCACTTTTGGTTTTTGGTGGTCTGGTTTTTTTCTAGGTAAAAATTTTTGTTCGATGTTTTGGTGGTATGTTATCAATTCTTGATCGTCTACTTTCTTCTAAGTTTTCTAGTGGTTTGCTCTTGATTGATAATGGTCCATTCTCCTTTCAATAGAAGTTTTAAAACAACATGTGTGGTTCAACATGTGTGTGTGTGTTTGTTTCATTTGTAATGGTATGTTTTCTTCTATTCACAAGTTTTGGTTCGTTGTGTGTGTGTGTTCAACTCTTTTTGGTACAAAAGTTTAAAATTCGTGAATGTGTGTGCTTCATTTATGGTCGTTTATTATGGTTTTAAATTTCATGAATGTGTGTTTTGTTTCTAAAAACTCTCCTTTGCTCTCCTTTGTTTGTTCAAAAGCTTTAATTCAACTTGTATTGGTCAAAAATTTAGAATTCATGTTCATGTTCTCCTCTATTTTATAACCTTAAAACCAATTATGAGGTGTGCACACATGTGTAAGTGTTTCATTTTTGGTGGAACCCTATAATTGCGAGATTCATTTTTATATCTAAATTTGAAGTGGTTCAAAAGCTTTCCTTTAAGTTTTTAGTATCAATGTGTGTGCATGTTTGCAAGTATTTCATTTGTGGTATAATTTTATGAGACCTTAAAGTTATAAAATCCATTTCTATATCTAATTTTAAGGTGGTTAAAAAACTATTTTGAACTTTTCATGTCTTATATTTTGTATGATTGTGTTATAACTTTTTACAAATGTGAAATCCAATTTTATATGGTTAATTTTGAAGTGGTTTTTTGTTGTGCAAATTTATTTTATATGGTTTTGAATTTTGAAATCCATTTCTGTATTATTATTTTCTTCTGTAACTTTATTTTGATTAGTGTAGGTGTTTCATTTTTTTATGGTGTGACTTTATGGAACTTTAAAATTGTGAAATCCAATTTTTTATGTTTATGTTATGTGTTTTCATTCCTTTTTTTAAGTAATTTTGTGGAACCTTAAAGATATGATATGAAATTTTATATGATTTTATTACAATTATTTGTAAGTTTGAGGTGGTTTTAGTAGTTCATTAGGTTTTGTGTCCATATGTTTTTTCTAGTGTTTTATGCATGCAACTAAAAGGATGACATCAATAAGTGAAACACTTGAGATGTTACATGAACATGGTGAACTTATGTCATCAACTAATGCCCTAATCAGATCACCCCCAATTAGATTAGAAGAGGCATTTAATCCTAATATGAAGATATGATGAGTTTATGTTATCAACTTTTCATTCCATGATTCCAAGCTAATAAAAAATTGTGGTATTTTTTTCTTTGCATTTTAAATTATTGATTGTTATTGGTGTTGTTATAGTAAATTTTTGTAATCCACAAATGTTATGATGTGTCTCTATGTTACCCTTTGTAATGCAAGTTGATCTTAAGAATTTTAACCAAGAAGAACAAAGGGTTTTAAAACTATAATAATCAACATGGCACAAGTTCACTAAAAAAACACACTTTTAATGAACATCTTGAGTTGTGTAAGAGATGAGGATTGTCTTTGTTGTAGACAATGGTGGAAACAAATGAAAGATAAATTGAAAAGAAAAAAATTGTCCCACCATTTCAAATTACATTTTTTTGGGTAGTCACAAACTTTATTCCAAGTTTAACCAAACAAAACAAGATTTTTTGGAGGACTTAATATTGTACATTGCAAAAGGCTATCATCTTTTGTCATCCATTGAAAATTCATGGTTGAAACATTTAGTTCTTTGTCAACATGGGCATGTACAATTTCCATTTCAAGAACAATTAGTGAATGAAGTGCTTCTAGATATTATGACAAAACCAAGGAAAAATATGTTTTCCAAAAACTTTTGTTTCTTGTATTACATGTTGAAGTTCTTTTGATTTTTGCATGTCGCATGTTGGCTACAATAGTACATTATGTTGTCAACTTTATCACCATTTCTTGGGAGCCCACCCTAGTGACTATTGGAGTTTTTGAGGTGTAAGATATAACTAGTTTAATCATGGCAAACTAGGTAAATTTTTTACTAATTGACTCATTTGGTTCATTTGACAAAATCATTGTTTATATCAAAGATGAAGCCTCAAATTTGAACACATTTACCAATGCCTTGCAATTCATAATTTTTTATTCTTTTATTCAATTATTTGCCACATTTGTTGGATTGTGTTTTGGCCATGCAATGTCAAAGGTAGTTCAATATACCAATGATGATACCAAAATCTATTAGAGTTTTTCAAACATTAGTTTGAAGGTTGTTCAAACATCATTACAAAAAACTATTACTTGGATTACAAAATTGAAAAGGGGTCACATGAATGGAAATATGTTTGTAGCATTACAATGTTGCTAATGAAGATGTTCAAAACTTTAGTGAAAATGTAATTTGCCTTAGGAATTATCTTCTTTCAAAAAACTTTTAGATACCAAAATTCAATCTTTGTATGTTATGGATGATAATAGGTTTTACACACCTTTTAGAATGCTAGTGGGCCAAACTTGCATTGTGTTTCAAATAATTCCCAATGCATTGTTTCTTATTATTAAACAATGTGTTTAAACCAAACCTAAAGGTATCGGTTGTTGTCAAATACTTTTGTTTTCACTTTCTGTGTTGCTATTAAAGTTAGTGTGACCAACATCTAAGCTTTGAATTAACCATTAATTTGTGTTGATTTTGATTTAAAATTGCAAAAATTTAAACAAAAGATCATGGTGCAAGTTGTGGGGATATTAATGCCATTCTTAGCCTTTTCAATGGCTTACAATCATTATAAAACCCACAACATGTTTGTGATCATGTTTGACTTTCGTTATAAAAACATGAAATGTATTCGAAACTTTGTGGGCAATTCAATTCTTGCTAAAATTGTTGTAGAATACAATTTTAAGATTATGTGTTCTCTTTCATTACCAATGTACAATTAATTAAATCCTACTAAGACCTAGCAAAACTAATGACAATTGAAAATGATGATATTTTCTTTGGGCAAATTGTGTTTGTTAATAATGTAATGGTTTCAACTTTGAAAAATGAGTTACAATTATTTCAACAATTATTTATGGGATTAATAAATCATGAGAAGCCCCTAATTTGGTGGTCACAACACTTGTGTAATTTCCACATGTTTCCTTCTTGATTTGTTATGTGCTTGGCATTATGGGGTCATAAATTGAGATAAAATGAATCTTTAAAGTTGTTGGTGTCATCACAAATGTTCATGTAGTGACAATTTGGTTTGCCTCATTTTGGTGATAAAAAATTGGCTTGATGACATTCATATTAGTTGTAATGGGGCCAACAAACCTATGAATATGATTGATTATTTTACCTTGGAATCTATTATAATTGAAGAATTATTTTTTTGAGGAATGAGGCCTTTTTGAAGTTCAGACTTGATTAAAATTTTTGATTTTTATAAGTATATGCATTAAATTTGATTTAAAAAAAATAAAAATTCATCTGCATTTTGTTTTCATTAAAATGCTTTGACGGTGGGTTTGTGTTTGTAATTAAGGTAGGGGCATATGTGAATTGTTGGTGGTGCAAATTTAACATTCAACCCCAAACTAATTATATTTTTAATTTTTTGCAATAATCCATTGATGAAATGGACACAATTATGAAGAACCTTGATGGTCTTCAAAACATGGTTGGGAAATGCGGGGTCAATTTTGTTGTGTTATGTTTTTTGCCATGTGCTTTCTTAATTGTCCATGTGTAGGTCATTTTATGGCATGGTTTTGTTGCTTCTAATTTGTCATGTATCGAATGGGATTTATGTCTATGTCCTTTGTTGCTTGTCATGTGCACATTTGTGGTAAATGTCATATTTTAATATTCTACCATTGTTGTTATTATGTTTTGTGGCATTATTTTAGATTTTGTGGTTGGTTGGCTGATTTTGTTTCTCCTACTCAATTGGTTGATTTTGCTTTTTTTTTGTTTGTCGGTTGATTTTATATTTTTGGTTGGATTTCTAATTTTTCCTTTCATGGCTGGTCTTTTTTATTCTATCACTCTTGATAGGTATTTTGTCCACATGTGAATTGTCTAATCTATTTATTATGGATCAATTCAAAATTTTATTTTTTATTTTGGATCTTTGTGCTTTTTGTGAGTCTCGAGTTTGTGTCTTGAATCTTTGTTGATTTTTTGAGTCTTTATTTTTTGCTTTATGTCTTTGTTGTTTTTGTGAATTTTGAGTTCTTGTTTCATTTCTTGGTTGTTTATATGAGGTTGTTGTATGCTCATGGTCCATTGTGCTCAAAAGCATGTTTTGAAGAAATATTTTGCGAAGGCAAAAGGTGGTGGATTCAACTACAACTTTGGAAAAAAAAATCTCTAGATGACAATAGGAAGCTAAACCTTTGAACTTATAGGTCACAAATTCTATAACATTTTTTTTATAACAAAGATATTATATATTTTTAATTGTCTTTCTTTAAGTTTTGGAACAATGTGATGGATAGAAAAGCTAAATAAATCTAATTTGAATCTAATTAAAACTTAAAAATTTATAACCCTGAATCTAAACCATGCCCAAAACCACATCCAATTCAACAACCTTAAACCTTGTATTCAATAACCTCCATGAGTTAACGAAAGTAAATTGAATCATAATTGGAAGTTTTGAAAAATTAAATTTTTTTTTCAGAAAACCTTACCTAGAAGGTTAATCAAAATTTATAAAATATACAATAACCAGGACCACATGTTCTCTTTAAAACCGATACCCACACAAGATTGTTTTTACATTGCAAATTGGATACTCTCACAACACTGGAATAGACAAACATTGGGTGGTAATTAATTTGTTTGGAGGATTAAAAGGTTAGATTCATCAATTCCAATTCTAAATGTAAAAACCAAACTATAATTGAATTGGGTTTTTTCACACTGGTTCCATAACTGAAATTTCACTATACTCATGTGACAATATCATATTAGATCATGGAAAATTCAATAATTTTAATTTTTTTTTTTTTTTGAAAAGAATAATTTATTTGTTTTGTCAATGTGGAAACTGATCCTAGGCTACGGTTGTGCTGATTCAAAAAAACCTTAGGAAGATCATTTTTTTTTTTGGGGATTAGCACTGATTCTTGGTGTGTCTCCTTAGACTTTACCTCACCATTATACCCTCTCCAAAACACTGGATTTTTGTTTGTTCCAGTCACCAAAGCAAGAGTTTGAGCAACAACAGATGCCAAATGCCTTTTACCTGTCTGTCCATCTAGGGCACAGAAACTTGTGACTCAGATGGAGTAAGTTCAAGGCCCAAGTGTAAAGAAAGGTCAGGTGCACACACACCCAAGCACACATCAAAGCAAAGCACACTTACTTAACCAAAGGGAGTTGGTAAAATGCTCCCATGTCCATCTTCCAATGACTTTGCATAGACCACCACTTGTCTCTCCAATGGATGGTTGTGAAGGCTTTTTTTTAATACACTTGCCGGCCTTTGGAGCTTAGAAAATGTACGAGCCAGTTTTTTATTTGTTGAACTTCTGAGTCCTTGGCTCTTAGAAAGTGAACAAGGGGTGTGTCCACACTATGGCCTTGCCATTTACATTAAAAAGTATATCTTAAGGCAAAAGAAGAATTATGGAAATTCAAATATTTCACCATGCAAAAATATAATCTTCTAAAAAATCCTTTAAAAGAAACCCAAAATCCTTCAAGATATCATAACTCTATAATAACTAATCTCAAGTTTCAACACAAGCCAAAATATGATCTTTCAAAAATCCTCATATAAAAAATAGACCTATTATTATTACCTAGGGACCATAATCCCTTAAAGCTACTATACTCTATAAATGAATCTAAACACGATATCCTTGCCTTCTTGGTAGGCAAGGCCAATAAATCCAGATCCAATAACTTACTACTCGGTAATCTTTAAAAAAAACCAAAACTCAATCTCATGGAATAATTTGTTAACTATGTTCATTGACTATGTCACCCTGTGGTATTGCAATAAGCTTACATGGCGGGGGGCGGAAAGAGTCTTTTATTAAGGAGATAATGTAAAGTCCATATGTTGTTGGGCAAGGTCAATACACCAAGTCCAATGTGAAGTTAGGAGGAAATCAGTCAGAACAAAAAAGGGAGAAAAAAAAGCATAGAAAAATGAAAGAAAAAAGGTCCATGTTCCAACTATATTGGTATTAAATCCACTCCCTTCCTTGGATCCCTCACCTAGTTCTTGATCTGAGTGATTATGTTCCTTTGTATAGGAACCATGCCTGGCAATTATCCCTCCGTAACTTGTGGTGTGCAACATGGAAAAGGACCATAGAGAGTTATTCTGAAGGAATTTATGAATTTGTTGAAGCCTTAGGTAAGGGAATTCCCAATATAAAGGGCCTTGGATGAGGTGGTTACCAAGTCTAACCTTAGAGCATCTCTCCACTGGTGCTCAATATGTCACTCTGGATAATAATAAAATTAAATGTCTAAGTTTAGCCCCTTTTTTTTTTGGCAACCCCACCAATAAAACTGTAACTGGAACTGCATACACTTGGGAACTACTAATAGCAAACCACCTGGACCAATCAATATGATTACCGATCAGAAATATTGAGCCGCAGCCAGGTCCAATTTATTACACTCTTTTCTGAAGGTGCACAACTGTGTTCTGCCTTTTACCAGCCACGGCAAGCTGCACAAATTTGGTGCGGAAAAACCAATTTCCAGAGCTAAACTGGCACATTTTGACTTTTACGCAATAAATTTTACTGTCTAGAGTCACATACAAAGCATCTGAAGTCCCATACTGAGCACCGGTGGAGATGCTCTTAGATTTTATGAATGGACCTTACCCACTATATAATAATGCACAAGGCAAAACCTTACCATAAGGTTACACATACATAAATCATGAGGTGGGTAGGAGAAGGAGGGAATTTACACCTACAATTTCGAGTAGGAGTGAGTCTTACACCTACTACTATTTAGTAGTGAGATCCTTATTGTTACTAATTAGTAGGTGTAAGATCCTGCTCACTCCTACATAGTAGGCATAAGATCCTTTCTCTTGAGCATTGTGGACTAGTACTTAGTAACCAGGGTGCTGGTTACCAAGACTCAGAGTCCATGTATAATGTGCGCTCACTATTTGTGGTAACCAGTGCCCTCTCACTGGTTACCAGACATAACCATCCCTTATGAGAGTGCAGTTGCCCTCTTGTCATCCATCCACACAGAGAGTGGTCATGACATTTTTCATCTGCAAAGCTAAGGGTTATTGAATTGTTGGGCTAATGAGAGCTGAGGGTGGTACCTTGTGCTAACTGGTAGGTCACTAATGAGAGGAAAGGTCCAAGGCTATGGCTTGTAACCATGGTAAGCATGTGCTTCTTGTGATGCCTGACCTGGTGAGGGCCAAGGGTGAACCAGCACCTACACTGCCACCTTCACCTTCTTGAGTGAGGCCTTTTTTTGTGGCCATTTTTTAAGCCAGGAAATGTTAAATTTGGATCCAGTAACCCTGATTTAATTTTAGTATGAGGCCTTTACCATGGTTAGAAACCTCCGGTCCAGTTTTGGACCCATTTCTTAGCATTTCAAGATTCCCTAAACCCCTGAACCCACCCCAAAAAAAAGACAAAAAAAAGTTGCATATTTGAGACATATTCAAAAAGTAATAACCATTGTTGTACAAATATTTGAATTTTCAAAACCTACTTTTCTCAAAGAAATTTTAAGAAAACGAAAATAAATATTTTTTTGAAATATTTTATTTTCGAAATGGAATATTTTAATTAATTGATTAATTAATTAATTATATTGCAAACATGTGTAGCTAACTCCCTTTGTAATATGATAGTCGTCCAACAACACTTGTAACAACTAAGAATAAGATGCCTAATGCTACCCTTACAACCCAACCCAAATTATTTATTATTCAAAAAATATATATCAGAATTTTTTTTTTCCCTCAAATTATCAACATGTCTAAACCCAGTTGAGGAAAAAAAAATTTATTATTATTATTTTTTGAAAAATTAAAAATTAATCTCTTAGAAAAATGAAGAATAGAAACTTGTATAAAACAGGATGTTGGTTGGGGCCAGGTCTGGTTCTAGGTCCGGTTCCTATGTCCAATTCCGAAGGTCCAGATACCAAGTAACCGGCCCAGGAACCGAAACCAGCCAAAAGGCTAGACTTGGGACAACGCTGGTTTAACCATGCTAGGTTACCAGAGTAAGGTACTGGTTCACCCAAGGCTGACAATCGTAGACTTGCTAGGTACCGCAGGTGCAATAATGTAAGCGTACTAGAGAGTCAAAAGCCGTCGCTTCTTGACCCAAGCTAGTTTCCTACCCACCTGCGACTCCTTCGGGGAGGTCGGTAGTTTCGACACTCCCCTCGTTCATCTCTCTAGCTCTCGACGGGCGACTCCATCGGGCAGGTCGGTAGTTTCGACTGTCCTGTCGCTCCAGAGCTCTTCTCTCTCGCTCTCGTTTGTGTGCTACCCTGACTGCGAATGAGCTCCGGTGAATGGCATCTCCACAATTGAGGTCACTGGAACTGGGTGGGTGGACTCGAGACTGCTTCTCGGCATGGGATCTTTCTCGTTGATGTTTTGTTGGGAGAGATTCGCTTGAGAAATCGAGTTTTTTCGGGACTGTTTTTGGTTGCGTTTTGAGAAAGGAGTAGTAGTAGTAGTGGTAGGACAGTGAGCGCGAGATGGCCATGATGCCGCAGCGGAAGCTGGTGGTAGAGGTGATTTCGGCTCGGGATTTGATGCCGAAGGATGGTCAAGGCTCCTCCAATTCTTACTGCGTGGTATGTAGTAGGGTCGCGGCAACTCTTTGCTTTCTGTGCTCTCTTGGGAACCACCACATAGACAGAGTTGCTGGAAACGCTTGAACTGTCCAACAAACAGCTCTTTTTTCTGAATGGATCTCTGGAGTTACTGAGCACCAGAGTGAGGATGAGTTTTCTATTCTTTTCTCACAAACTCTCAAGGGGTTTCTGAGACCAGAAGAAATTGACTACAGATTTCATGTGTTGGGGATGGTGTGCTGCAGCTGGACTATGGTGGACAGCGGAAGAAGACTAGGGTTATAGCAAGGAGTCTCAATCCTACGTGGAACGAGAAGGTGCAGTTGCCGCTTTCCAAGTCCTTTTCCCCTCCCTCCCCCACTTGAACATGCCTGGATGTCACGCTGCATCTACCTAGTAGTCAGAGTCCTTGGCTACCTTGCAGATACTTGTCCCTTGGAATTTCACTAGGTGCATGCTAGGTCTTACCTGTGGGTTTTCTGTCTGCTTTGTGGCGGTAGCTGAGCCTTGTGGGTTTGTCTCAGCTCTGGGTAAAATAGGAGAGCTTCTGTGTTTTCCTGGGGAACAGCTTGTGAAGCTTGTGAATGGACAGACTTAGGTTTCTTCTTGCAACTCCAACGCTTGCACGAGAAGTTGAAGGGTGTGTGTGTGTATGGGGGTGGTGATGGTGGTGGTGGTGCATGTGGTGGTTTTGTTGCAGTTTGAGTTTTACTTAACAGATCAAAGTCTGCCTGGAGAATTGGAGATCAATGTGTTTAATGAGCGCAACAGTGGCACTGGCAGACGAAGCAGTTTCCTGGGAAGAGTGGCTATACCTATGAACACTGTGCAGAACAAACCTACTGATATTGTGAGATGGTATCCGCTCCTGAAACGTGGGCTGTTTTCAAACATCAAAGGAGACCTTGGGTAATCCTTTATTTTTCATCTTTCCTGTGAATCACTTCCTGTTGTTGTTGTTGTTGGCAGCCATAGTCTTTGACCCTAATCTTCATTTATCTGTTGCTGCTTTGGAATTCATTTAAAAAGGGGTTAGGAGTTTTCTTTGTGTACAGGCTGAAGATCTACTATGGTTTTGAGCAGCAGCCCCCACCACCTCCTGCAATGAAGCCACTGGTAAAGGAAACTGCTAGGCTTGATGTGCCAGTTCAGGTTGTTCCACAAATGCCAAAGCCCCCCAGAAGAGAAATGATGCCTGATAAGCAGCCGATCCCAATGATGCCCAGCTCGTTAACTGTTCATGAAGCTGATTTCACAGTCAAGGAAACAAATCCTGATCTTGGGAAGGCTGTTGACTATAACCATCACTATGATCTTGTGGAGCATATGACCTATCTATTTATCCGTGTGGTGAGAGCACGTGGTCTTGCAGCGAAAGATGCAAATGGAACTAGTGATCCTGTAAGTCTTTTTTTGTCATCCTGCCTTTGTTCATCATCTTCCTTGCTGTTGTTCATTGGTGCCATCATTGTATGCATATGGCATTAACCTACCACAAGCTGGCTTCAGAATTCCACAGTTTCTACTATGTCAGTATATTTAGCTAGATACATCTGATTATGCATTTTTGAATGCATTTGTCTGCTTGTGATATCTGGTAGCCTTGTTGCCCTCTGACCTCTTTCCTTAGCAATGCAACTAGCCAGAAATGGTGAGTTCCCAACCAGACATTTTCTGATACAAGTGCTTGAGATTTCAGTTGAGATTTGACTTGTTATTGATGGAGCTTATGATATGAGTATTTATTGCAATGATGACCTACATTTGGGTGTGGTGTGTTGGGGCTGGCATACAACAGTTTGCAAGGATACAAGTGGGGCATGTGAAAGCAGAGACTAAGATTGTCCCACACAACCTTAACCCAGAGTGGAATCAGGTTTTTGCGGTTGGAGAGGACAAAGTTCAAGGTAGAACCCTTGAATTGACAGTTTGGGATGCGGTACATGCCTTTCCTTCTCCTGCCTCCCTCTGACAATTCTCCCACCTGACCTAAAGTTTGAAACCTTCAGTAGTGCCAATTGACAGTTCAATTGCAAGCACTGAGAAAAAGGGGCACAAAAGCAGATCCTCTTACGGATTTTCTCTCAAAAGGAAAGCTCAATGTAAACATTTGGACTTAGGTGGAAAGATAAGAGGGTGAAGTCAATGCTCAAGGTTGTGCATTTATTTTTAGTTTTTCAGCACTCCTGAGCATCTGTTTTTGGTTGGGTTAAGTTCTCATGCCACATTCTAGAGAGCAAGGAAATTTCAAAGCATACTGATTCATAGGGGACACTATTTTTGCCCCCTCTACTTTCTTCCAGAATCCTCAAATGGGTTTGTGTGAAGATATTTAAAGCTTACTTGGAGGGAGTCTGTCATTGATTGACTTTCTTTTGTTACTGTAATTTGGAGTGAGAAGGTTTCACACCAATGAACTCAAAATTGCATTAGCTTTGAGATTGATTTTTACATATGATCATAAGAATGGACATCTTGAGATGGGTGGCAATGCCATCCTTGGAATTTGAGAATAGACTCTTTTTTTTTTTCCAGACTGTTGATGAGAAATTTCTAGTGATGAGCTCAGAATGAGAGAATAGCCTGATGGTTGTCATTTTCAACTTTTCAAGTGGTTTGCTGTACATCCAAACAGGATAAGCTCTCACAAGATGATTTTTTGGGAGGGCTCATGTTCAACTTGGCGGAAGTCCCACCTCGCAAGCCTCCAGAAAGCCCATTGCCACCTCAGTGGTACAAACTTGAGTCGAAGGCTGGGCAGGGCAGAGTTCGAGGTATAATATGAACCTTCCAATATTTTTTGCATTAGGTTGCTACTTGACTGGATTTTTCCCTCATGAGCACAAAAAATCTTACCAGGATGTCTTTACCATTTGGAGATTGTATCTCTAACTCTTTCATTGTTGGCTGGAAAATGTTGTTCAGGAGAGATCATGCTCGCAATCTGGTGGGGTACACAGGCAGATGAAGCATTTCCAGATGCCTGGCATTCTGACACTGGTGACCATGCACACTTCCGCTCCAAAATGTATTCATCTCCAAGGCTCTGGTATTTGCGAGTGAAAGTCATTGAAGCACAAGATCTGATTCCTCCAGATAAAGGCCACCTTCCAGAGCCGGTGGGTTCTCAGATCAGCAGTGGAGCTGATGTGTCTCTTATGGTTGATTCACAGTTCCATGATAAAACTGGTTTTGTTTACTTGTGGATGTTCTTGTGTGCTTCAGATCATTTGTTAAGACACTGATGACTGTCTGCACCTGTGGATATGAGAAGTTTTTAAGTATTGAGGGAATTTCGTGGTAAATGATCCCACATAAATTTGCAGTATATCAGGGCACACCTTGGTCCTTACCAAGTTGTACGTTCAAGAATCGCATTAGTGAGGAGTGCAAGTCCACTTTGGAACGAGGATCTCATGTTTGTAGCAGCAGAGCCTTTTGATGATCTACTGCATCTTCTTGTTGAAGAGAGAATTGGAATGAAGGTAGGCTGAGTGACAAATGTCCTCACCAAATTTAGAGTTTTCATTTACTGTTTGTATGCTTCATCCTCAGTTTATGTTAGTGTTTGGGCTGTAATCTATTGAGAGCTCCTGACATTGTTTTGTTTCTTGATTGAGGACTTCTTCATCTGATTGGATTATATTTCCTCCTTTGGTTACTGCAGGAGGAGATCCTAGGTGAGGTTCGGATTCCTGTGAGCAGCATTGAACGTCGAATTGATGGTCGCCCTGTCCCATCAAGGTGATACAGTCTGCAACCAAAGATTGAAGAGGAACTTGTTAGCATTTCCACACCAATTACAATGTTTCTTGAACTTTGGCTCATGTGTGACAGTATTTTGTGTGATTTTGAGGCAGGTGGTATGTACTTGATAGAGCAGGTGATGTTGGGCTTCGAGGACGCATTCACTTGCGGCTTTCCTTGGATGGTGGTTATCATGTTATGGATGAATCTTCAAAGTACATTAGTGATACCCGCCCAACAGCAAAACAGCTGTGGAGGCCCTCTCTAGGTGTACTGGAGCTTGGTATTCATGGTGCAAATAATCTTCTCCCCATGAAAACAACCAAAGACCATCGGGGTAGCACTGATGCGTACTGTGTTGCAAAGTATGGACAGAAGTGGGTTCGAACCAGGACCATTTTTGAGAGCTTCAACCCTCGCTGGAATGAGCAATACACATGGGAGGTTAATGACCCCGGCACAGTTATTACAGTTGGAGTGTTTGACAACCGGTGTGTCTTGCTTGCTTGCATGCTGTTAACTCTCACTTCTCTTTTTTTACTTCATTGATATTACATCTTTTCCAAGACTTGGAATGTATTTATTCCAGTTGGATGTGTACTGTCTCTGAGGGTGTGTCATTCAATATTGCAGCCATACACAGTATCTAGGCGACAACATGCCCCTCAAAGATTTGCCCATTGGGAAAATCCGTATTCGACTTTCAACACTGGAGAGTGATCGGGTCTACACAAATGCATACCCTCTCCTGGTTGTCACACCACAGGGAATAAAGAAAATGGGTGAACTTGAGCTTGCTGTGCGTCTGTCTTGTGCGTCAACGCTGAACTTGATGCAGGCTTATGTCCAGGCCCCCCTTCCACGCATGCATTACTATTACCCTCTAGACCCCAAGCAACTGGAAAGTTTACGGGTTGCAGCTATGAATATTGTGGCCTTGAGACTCATGCGGTCTGATCCACCACTGAGGCAGGAGGTTGTGCAGTTCATGCTCGACACGGAGGCAGAGCGTTGGAGCATGCGGAGAAGCAAAGCCAACTACTACCGAATTATGGTATTTGGCTCTTCTAGTTTCACAAATGGGTTTTATTTTGAGTTCATCCAGATCACAAACTGAAGATCATGTTTTCTTTTTGTGCAGGGTGTGCTGAGTGGGATTATGGCAGTATCAATTTGGTTTGCAGATATTTGCAGCTGGAAGAGCCCAGTCACAACTGTGCTGGTGCACCTTCTTCTCTTGATTCTTGTGTGGTATCCAGAGCTTCTACTTCCCACTGTGTTCCTCTACATGTTTCTGATTGGGGCTTGGAATTACCGGTTTCGGTCTCGGACCCCACCATTCATGGATGCGAAGCTCTCACAGGGGGAGCATATTGGTGATTTGGATGAACTGGAGGAAGAGTTCAATGTCATCCCTGCAAGCAGGGCTCCAGAGGTTAGTAACTGGCTCTGAATCCAGATCTACAGTAAACCAGTACCCAGCAGTGCACCATCCACTGGATGCCTGTTATGACTCAGTTTTGGATGAACCTCAACTGGTTAATACTTGGTTTGCCCCTGGTAACTCATTCTATAAGAAGTAGGTCCCATATATGTAGGCAGATAGGTAGGAAGATAGGTGACTACTAGGTAAATAAATGGTTTATACATAGGTAAGGGTTGTTTTTACTACCTACCTAGTAACAATCTGCAAGCAGGTTGTTACTAGGTAGGTAGTAAAAAAGCAACTGAGCTAACCACCATGGTTAGCTATGGAAGTGGAACCCAACAGAAAGCTGTTTCCTTTTCTACTACTGTCCATCCTTCATCGTGCACAGGTGTGTGCAGGTTCACTCTGGCCCCAATTTGGTGTTTAAATAATTCTAAAATAGCTGGATGGCCAATGAATCTGGAAAGAGGATGATTTCTTGAATTTAGATGTCTTTACCTTGGCCAGTATGATGAGAGAGAATCAGGCAATGTGTATATGGTCTTGATGCTTGTTTGCAAAAGTATTGAGCAGACTTGACCTACCCATACATTCCCTTGCAATCATCCTGAATGTTTTGGTGTTTCAAACTGGCTGTGTAAACTTTGTCAATGTTGTGTACAGGTATTGAGGCATAGGTATGAGCGGCTGCGAGGTGTTTCTGGAAGAATCCAGAATGGACTTGGGGAGCTTGCCACAATGGGAGAAAGAGTGCAGTCTCTTCTCAGTTGGCGAGACCCAAGGTATCATTTCATTTTGTAGCAATGTTGTCCATGCAAGTATGTAGCATTATGGGTTGGCTGCATATGAGTTCAATACGGTTTCTTAGAGCAGACGAAGCATCTTATTGTGTTTTATTGGTGGTTTGGAACAGGGCAACTGCAATATTTATCACCTTTTGTTTGACAGCAGCTATTGTCCTCTACGTCACTCCCTTTCAAGTAGTTGCAGTTCTCCTGGGAGTGTATATTTTGCGTCATCCACGATTTCGTGACCCATTGCCACCAGTTCCCTGGAATTTCTTTGGAAGGTTACCTTCACAAGCAGATCGCATTTTATAAGCATATGTAACTTCAGTTATCATCATCATGCTATGGTGGAAGGGTTACCGGTGTGAATGTATATAATGTGGTGGCATGTTGTTGTGTTGCCCATTTTGGACTCAAAAAAGATGTGTAGAGAAGTTAAGCAGGTGAGTGAGGAGGAAAGTTTGTTCATTGTTATGCTCCACTTGTGAGGTTACAAGGATCTGTCTGCAAGTAGAAGGTTGGTAATAGATTCAGTGTGCTAAAATTACTGATGCTAAAGCTATGTATACAACACTGTTGGGAGGTCTTCTTGATTTGTCAGGTGTCAAGAAATGTTGATAGAAATATAGTCTGTCAGCTGTGTAGATGAGAGGTGTGATGGTTCCCCAAATTTCAGGTGTAGGTGGTGGCACTCAAATATTGGTTGAACAAAATCAAAATTGCATATTTTGTGTAGCTCTTTGAAGACAGCAAACAGTAAGAGGAACAGCTTGGTGTTAGTTATTACAAGCCTAACAATCTGTGTGAGAAACAAAGTGTGAGAAAATTGACCCTGCACACGTGCAGTAGAAGCTGAATGCTGCATAGGGAGCCATACAGATTGGCAGATATTATGTTTGGGAATCTGTATGGCTCCCTATTCAGCAGGGATGTTTGGGAATTGACTCAAAGCCAATTCTGCCAACTCCATGCATTTTGTCATGCATTGATGAATTCAGTGCGGACTACATAAAATCGCATTATAAATTAAGGCTACTGAACTACCTAACTCCCAATTGAGTTGATGAAAGTAACCTTATAAATTAAGGTTATTGAACTACTGAACTCCCAATTGTGCTGATGAGTATTTAATCATGAGATCAAAATGAATTTACTTCTACCCATAGTTATGTGTGACAAATTTGAAAGAGTTATTCTTTTTGTTTTGTCGATGGTTTATGCAAGTTATGCTTGAAGGTCCACCTTCATAAGCAGATTTGATGATCTAATCCAATGACCTCTTGGATAACTTGTTTGTGGATTGAAGGGTTCCTTTTTTTTTGTTTTTTTTTTCCAATTCTGAGGAAAAAGAGCAAAAGGATGAAGAGGCAATTTATTATGCTTAATTAGCAAATAATCACATCTTTTTCTCTCTTTGGTTGGTGATGTGCATTGTACGAAGTATGTGAATGAATGGCAGTGAAAACAAACATCATTGACAACCCTAGAAAGATTTGTGAATTGTTTGAAGATTGAGACATGTATTTGACAATTTACAAGGAGGATCTTCACTGATTCTTTCTAAGAATATGGCATGCCACATGTGTAGTGGAAATGAATATTCCATGTGAACTTAACTTTAAGAGCATTCAGGTAGCTGTGAAATCATAAATTGGTTTCAAAAGGTAATGTGAAATGTTGGTCCAATCACAAATTTGCAAACTTGAATTCTCATTGGTAGTACCGTTATATTGACACTAATTGAATTATTTGTAGAAACCTTGAAATTTTCAAAAAAACCTTTTTCAAAGGACATATAAGAGCATCTCCAGCGCTGCTCAGTATATGATCCTCCACAGTACAATTAGATGAAGAAAAGTCAAAACATGCTGGTTTGGCTCAGGAAAATAGTTTTGACTCAGCATCATTTCACCATCAGTTTGGGGGTGGCTGGTGAAAGCCACAGCAATGCTGAGCACCTGCAGAAAAGAGTCTAATAAACAGATCTGACTGCTGATCAGTGTTTCTTATTGGCCCATCATAATGATTGGTCCATGTGGTTTGCTATTAGTAGTCCCCCACCTACTTGCTGTCCAAGTTTCAGTTTTATGGGCGGGGTTGCAAAACAGTAAATAACTAAACTTGGATGGGAAAAACATTTATGCAGGGTAACATACTGAGCACCGCTGGAGATGCTCTATCGAGTGTTGGTCTGGTATTGAATCCAAGACTAATTTTTGGCTGGTATAAGGCAGGCGAACAGCTACTACCTACTGATATTACCTTAGGTCAAGGTTGGTCCTGGTATAAGGCTGGTATTGTGTCAGAATGTACCAGCCTAGTTGGGCCCTTGATATCAGTGTTGATACTAGTGTTGATACCAAGCACGAGCCTATATACCACACCAACACTGAGAATAACCTTTGAAAATTGCGGTCGGAAACTTGAATGTGTAAATATGCACATGATATAATGATATTCGAAAGGACCAACAAAAGAAAAATGACCACTTTTGATTAGTAGGTTATAATGATTGGCCCATGTGATGACATGCAAATGGTTTCTCGCTTTACATTGTCTGATTCTTCATGTCTATGGGTGAGGACGGGGAAGTAATTAGCACTCTATGTTGGATGAAGTAAACACTTGTAAAGGCCCAAATAGGGGATGTAAGTGAAGATGCTCTTAGTGGATTTACAATTTAATGGGTGTCTTATGGATAGTTGCACACTAACAGATTATATGCCAGGAAGTAAGTAATGAATAAACTGAAGCATTCTTATCAGAAACAGGAACAGACCTGTGGTGGTTATCAGGGAGGATTTTAGGATTCATAATTGTGGTTCTCAAACAATCAGAGACCTAGTTTATGTACATAATCACAGCTCTCAAATGTTTGAAAAAATGAAAGAACAGGCCAGATGGTTCTTTAAGATTTTTGAATTGGACCAGCGATTCTTTGATTCTGATTGCTTTAAACAAGCACAACCAAAACCGATGGTTGTCTGATTCTGAAATATTTGGAAAAACCAGAACTTGCAGTTCTTTGAAAATCGAAATAACCATGCTGCACTGGGGCTGGAGTGAAACAACAGCCACCAATGCACCAGTTCAGGATGAGGCCGTTCAAGCCGTTTTGGGGATGAACCAAAAACACATCCTCTTGCCTTTCTTGCCTTGCCCAGGGATTTTTCAGCCCCCTTCTCTGCCCCAAAATTTTCCCCTCCTACCTACTCCCCCCCCCCTTACCTACTTCCCTCCCTCCTACCTCCCTCACCTCATTTCTTGTTCACTCCATCTCCAAAGCTTAGAAGAGCTCATGAGCTTGAGTAGCATAGAGTTTCGAGGAGATGTAGACACAAGGCTTGAAGAAGGTGGAGAGCTCAAGGTTGAAGGAATCTAGAGAGGAAAAAGCAAGAGGAGTGCTTCATCCCAAATGCAGAAGGGAGAAAAGATTACCTTCTCTACATTTCTTTTTCTTCTCTATGATCTTTTTT